>Ga0265338_10001606_pt1 | contig 36274 bp, 57 predicted proteins | sample 42126metaG_FD_193579 | JGI IMG/M metagenome (GOLD analysis project Ga0265338, IMG submission 193579) | Rhizosphere microbial communities from Carex aquatilis grown in University of Washington, Seatle, WA, United States - 4-21-26 metaG | ecosystem: Host-associated > Plants > Roots > Rhizosphere...
CCAGGAGGAGTTACCTGGAAGAGAGGATAATTAATTGCAGGAGCTGTGAACGAACACGTATAGTAAGCTGTCCCATTCTGACTATAAATAACAGTATCTTGAAGATAAATTTGGCTGTTGACATCAGATGTTTGAACAACAGGACCAAAAAATAGTAGACGATCTTTAAATGGTACTATTGCTCTTGCTCCTACTAGATACCATTGATCCAAACCTAAATCTGATACGGAATAATCCATATTAGAAAGGGGGGGTGAAAAATTTACCCATCCATTAGGACCAGTAGTCGGATCCCCATCATAAAATCGTAAGCTATCTTTTGTAGGATCTGATCTATTAGTAAGATATTGTGCTATGCCTCCAGAAACATAAGCACCACCAAGGGTAGCATTTGGAAATTCAACTTGTACTGTATTTGCAGCTTGTGGATCAGCACTAACAACATATCCCGTTTGAAAATTTATTCCTGTAATTCCTATAACTTCATTTATAAATACGAAATCTCCTCTTACTAATCCATGAGCAACTATAGTAAGAGTTGCAAGTGCCGGAGGACCAGCAGCATCTATAGTGATTCCAGTTATAGGTTTAAATTGCATGCCAATATTGGTTATATTGAATGGAATATTTATTCCATTAGTTGCCCACAGAGCTCCTTGATAATTAACTGTCCAGAATTGTTGATAGTCTTGTCCATTCCAAGTAAGAGGAGTAGGATTAGTTTTTGGAACGTAACCAGGTAAAGATGCAGATGCGGCAGGATTTTTGTAAAAACTTACATCGTGTATAGCATACGGAAATGCTGTAGAAATGTCATAAGAATAAGTGGTATCAAATGCGATAGTACCTGGAAATTGTACGTTGACCTCATTAAAGTCTGCTAAACCCATCACAGGCAATGAAGGATAATAACTGAATGTAAGTACTAAAGGAGAATTTGCTGCACCTCCAGTTATCGTGATCACTCCAGTGGAATAATTTATGGTCCCTGTTCCTCCTGGTATTCCGGTAAGAACTCCCATTGAATTATCTGTAAAAACGTTAACTCCATCTGTGATGGTTATTGAACCAGGTACAACTGCAGCGCCTAATTGAGATAAATTTTGCCATAGTCCTCCAGAAGTATATGCAGTAAAACCAGTAGAATCTATACCTATAGTAAAATTATTTGCATTTACAAACGTCACAGTATAATTGATATTATTGAGCTGTGTCATTCCCTGAACACCAGTAATCAGAATACGATCTCCAGTCACTAAATTGTGATTGACACTCGTAACTTGAGCTGGATTTGCCTGAGTAACATTAGTAATATTTCCTTTTAATCCTAAAGGAGAAAAAATATTTCCTGTAAAATTCCCAGAGCCATCTGTAGTTCCTAAAGATAAATCTTCAACTTGTCTTTCTAATCTACCAAGGATTTGTGTTCCTCTTTTTCTTTTAACACGACCCCTCCATTGATAAGCATTCAATAAAGTAGGAAAAGAATCATTGTCAATAACAAAAGCAGTACGATCATTTCGTAAACCTTTGTTAATTGGGCCAATGACTAATTTTTCTCCCATATAACCTCAAATTTGCATAACTTGAAAAGCAAAAGATGTTGGATTTGTAAATGCAGATCCGTCTAATTTAAGAAAATGCAATTCAAATACTCCAGCGCCAAGATTAAAAAATCCGCATTGAGTACCATTTGCAGTGGACTGAATTAGTGAAGATACTAAAACACCATAATCAACACCTGTCACAACATTTGCATTTAAAGTTACTGTGAATATTCCTAGACCAGTTCTTATCACTGATGTGACATTGCTTGATTGATTATTTATTATACTATTTGTTGGAGAAGCAATATTTCCAGAGGCATATCCCCATGCTCTTATAAAAGACATTGGGAAATTGATATTGTTAGCATTTTTAAAAAAGCATTGTGCATGCGCTGTATCTGCTACTCCTGCTGCGCTGTATATTACTGATCCTTCAGTAGCTGATCCATTAACAATAGTGGGAGCAGTATATTGAGGTAAATGCACTTGTAGATGATTGCCACCATTAATTAAATTATATCCTATGTGATCGACTGCAATAATTCCATCGCTAGCAACGTTATTAGCTAACATAACCGGCTGATCTACAGAAGGGTTATTATTAGCTGCAGGGATCGTTGGATCAAAAACAAATGTCATATACTTACTCCTCCACCATAGTTATTATTCATTCCACCATTTTGTCCGAAACCTTGACTATATATTGTTTCTGTACGACTAGCAGTCCACTGCCTTTGACTTCTTTTCCATACTAATATTTCTTGTTCTCTGAAAAGAGATTCATAAAATTGGAATTGTTCAAAATCTCCAGTATCAGAAAGAATTTTCCTAGCAGCACCCCGTGCTATATATTCAGACATGTATGCAAATGGAACAGCTTGATCGCTAGTAAAAAATGCTGCAGGAGATAGATAAGCATCTAATTCTACTAAGTATTGAGTATCTGGAGGACTACGAAGTGTTAGAACATTATCATAATAAAGAACTGCTCTAGGAAGACCTGTTTGAAAGAAGAAACATTGGGCACTTATGTTTTGATTAGAAGGAATACTCACAGGAAATGTCACATTTACTTCACCCGTAAAATAATTTATTGTATTTGAAGTTGTAGTATAACTTGCTGGCAATGCCTGGTTTCCATAAGGAGCTTTTCCTGGTTGCATAAGCAATCCATAATTCACATTTCCTAATAAGAACCATCCACTATCTTGAACCACCACAGGAGCTCCTGTTGAATCTATAGATGTAAGAAAAAAGGCAGAATCTACGCTTGTTACAGGAACAGACGCGATAGAGGCTGCAGCACTTGGATCATCTGTGATAGGTGGATCTATATTAGATCCTGTAGCAATAATCCCAGTTATATCAATATGGCCTCTTAAAATCCCATTGAGCGGAGGATTCTGCGGTTGGTTCCCGGGTAAAATAGGTATCTGTAAGGAGTAAGGGCCTGTAGTACCATCACCCTGTGCCACAATACCTAGATTCTGCACTACATTCGGATAAATATTAAAAAATTGACTTTTTTGAGTGTAAAATGGAACTTGAATACCATTTATATATACAGGGCCTAAAAAACCCTGATAAACAGGATACATTTCTATCGGCTGATTTCCAGGTTCCGTCTGTAGACTATACAAAGGCATATTGTATTTATCTACGCCAGGAGCCGTCTGAAACTGATATTTCGTCTTAAGATCAAATAGTTGCATACGAGCATCGACATCCATGATCCAAAAACGATTGATATAATCAATTATTAGATCATTGGAGATAACAGCATTAGAAGGACTTTTTATGATTCTTCTTACATAAGTTATGATGTCATCTAATAGATTCATTTTTTATGCATCTTCCTAAGTGTCTCTGCTAAAACAGCTCTTTTCCTAGTTTTTGGATTTTTAGAATGTTCTGCTTTTTCCAGTTTTTTCTCTGGAATTTTCTCCCCTTCTTTTACATGAAGAGATTTTCTAAGAACACCAGGTTTTTTAATTGCTTCTTGTATGAATTTCTTTTTTTCTTTCATTTATTTAACCTACTGAGGCCCCCATAAATATTGATTTTCTCGGACTCACTGGAATAGCATCCAAACGCTGAATTGTGCTATCGGCTACAAGTGTGCCATACATATTTCCAACACCAGTAGTCTCTGTGACAACATTGCTCATAGTTAATCTATGATATGAGCACTTTTTGATTTGTTCAGCTAAATATCTTGGTCCCCAAACAGGTTTATTAACAGGAACTTTCCAAAATTCTGCTGGCGTACCTCCATAAGGTCTAGTCCACATTTCTATGGTCTCACCTATTATTTCTTTATTTTCAGCTATAAATTGCACATATTCTTTGGAATAATTGTATCCATCTCTGAAATTTTCATTAAATTTATCTCTAGCTGGTATAGTTCTATCTGGTTTCAGATAAATATCTTTATTTTTTGATATCTCTCTGGAAGATATCTTAGTTTGAGAGTCCATCTCCATTTTTGGAGCACTATTCATCCTGTCTAAGGTAAGTTGATCAACATTCTCTTTAAAATCATCGAATTGACTCTGAAGTTTCTCTAATTCTTGATTACCTTGAGAGTTAATCTTTGGTCTATTTGTCATACAGCACCCACTTTTGTACTTTAAATTTTAAATTCATAATATGGGCACTCTAAAAAAAACTCCACAACTAATTCTAATTTTAATTTGGTGATATGTTAATGAAGCTTCCTGGGATGTAAGTTATATTATTGGTTCTGCCATTCGTGTTTTGAACCCCACTATTGATGTCACCTACCGGCAATATCTGAGGTTGTGTAGTGAATGATGAACTTGTAAATGGATCCATAAATTTTGAAACTATATCTACTATCACCTGAGTAGGAGATAATATCTGTATTACATATCCTTCTTGTTCATTTAATTGCCTTGTGCCATATGCTTGTGGGATGATAAATCTTACCAACTGTCCTATGACAAAGTCTTGATCAGTAGTCGTAGTAACTGTAGTCGTGTCTCCAAGAGTAATCGCTGATATTACAAATCTTCTTGGCTGATAAAACTGAGGATTTATTGGAACGTTACTGTAAGCAGGAATTGGATACGAAATAACAGTATTGGACATTTGTTCCTCTTTTGTCTCATTATAATACTATTATTATATTTTTTAATATATATATCCCCTCCCCGATTAAGGGGAGGAGAATCGTTTAGTTATAATGCAATTTCACTATAAGCCCACATAACTCACTATAAGTTATGAAGGTATTGAAATATCATGCAGAAAGGCACGCCATCTAATGATATTTCCATTAGCTCCAACTAATACTGTCGATGAAAGACCAGTTAAAGAACCTGCTCCAATGATAAAGCCTTGGCTTGTATTATTGAAGAATGCTCCTTGGATTGCAGGACCATTAATAGTATTAACAGTCGTGTTAGCAATCGGACGAATAAATGGAGGAGGATAAAGAGCAGAACCACTCGAAATCTGTACTCCACCTGTATTCACATCACCTACAGCAACAATCTGTGGATATTGCAAACCAGAAACATTTGCTACTGGAATATTATTATTAAAGGCTGAATAGCCAGTAGAATTAATATTCACAACAACTGTGTTATAATCTGTTACTGCAATCACATATGCATAGATCGGTGATCCAGGCACTGTTGTATTTGGTAGTGAATTATAACGAGCATCACCCCAAGCTAAAGGACTAACTCCATTAACTTGTGGCATTCTAATTGCTATTTCTTGACCCACAACAAAGTTGTGAGCGTCTGTTGTATCAATTGTTGTTGTTGTACCAGTTGTAATATTACTGATAATGCTTACACCTGGAGCATACAAATATGGATATAGGACTTTCTTAAAAGATCCTACATTACCTGTACTAGTAGCTGTATTGAAAGCAGTATAATTAGATCCACTTGCATCCCAAGGAATCGAAAATTGGGTACTACTTGTTACAGTCACAGTAAAAGGAATTCCAGCAATCTGCTGCATACCAGTTGTTGACGTTTGTGCTAAATTTTGAAAAATTATCACATCTCCACTAGTCAATCCATGAGCTGTAGTAGTTGTTACAACAGCAGGATTTGCAGCAGTGATTGAAAAATCAGTAGACCCAGTATGTTGATATACTGCTCCATATTGAAATGATAGACCAGCACTAAAAGTACTGATACCATTTGCAGTTACAGCGCCACTTGACAATACAGGAGTAGCATTAAAATACTGAGCAACGGCAGTTCCCTGACCATCGCTTGCATCCCATGTGGCAAATGGAACTCCATTTTGTGTAGGAGTCGTTGCAGCTGTAACGTTTACTAATTCAACATAATCAGGTTGGAATGGAAGATTTATAATCTTCGCTCCACCTGTTGATGTGAATCTACCTTTGGCCATTTTTGAATATTCAGTCATTTTATACCCCCAAACTCGCAGAGCGAGTAGATAAAAGGTTTCTAATAGCTGTATCCTGTGTTATAGCTTGCGCTTGAGCAAACTTAACTGCCAAAGTAGCATTTTGAGCTAACATTCCAGAATAGTAAGGATCACGATAAATCAAGTTCATGCTATAGCCGTCTTGATTAATGTGAGTAAGTGCTTGTTTTCCTAGCACTGTATTGTAATATAGATCGTTTCCTAATTCACTAGCACCTCTAGCTACTGGAGCTTCAGAACTTGTTAGGATACGAATATTACCTACAGAACCATACTCAGCTGGTAATGCAGATGCATTAGTTGGATAATTCCATTGAGATAAGAAAGAAAGCGTACCAAAACTCTGTAGAGAGTCGAAGTCAGTTTGTAATTCTGTTGAACTCAACATGAAATATGCTGAACGCACTGGGCCTGTACCAAATCTGTCCATACCTTCGATACCACTCATAAATTTATAAGCGTTATTTGTATCAAGAGTTGTTGCTACTAAAGAAAAGTCTGTGACACCCAAGTTTGTTGGATTATCACCATTACTTCCTCCACCAGCATTGATTTGGCTAGCAGCAGAAACAATATAATCTCTAAGGATTAAATCCTCAGCTTGTCTCATTGCTACAGCTAGACGTTCAGAAACCCAAGCCAAAACACCTTCTTGGTCTTGTAGAATCACTTGTTCGTTGATAATACAACCAGTACCGAAGAAAGCCATTTGAGCATCTATGATGTCTCTTTGTGGCACTTGTGCTGGAGGATCAATACCTGCATTCCCCAACTGTACAGTTGGAGGCGTTAAGGCACGAGGACGCATAAAGCGGCAAGTCGTACCACCATTAGCTGGCATGCTTACTTTATCGCATACAGTAATGTAATTCATTGTTGGGGTTGGGACGTAGAGCATCGCAGGCGCAAGCGACTGAAGGATCATAGGGCCCAAATTCCCGGTAGTCGTAATCGACATAATAATTCCTTTAATTAGAATTAAAATGATACGATATGATGATCGGTAGACGAGCCTACTTACGTCCGTTCTCGCTCATATCCAGATAATAGAGGTGCGAAACTCTTAACGCTGGTATATCCATAACGCAGGACTGGCGAATCTTAATATATATATAAAATTTACATTTTTAGTAAATAATTTATTTACAATGCAAAAAATTTTACTATCCATATCATATATAGAAAATTCAAAATACTTTCATGGAATTTGACTGCAAAAAGTTTCACGACAAATGCCATGCTTTGTGCTGTAAATGCGCTCCTATAGAAATATCAATTTATGAAAGAAATGAAGACAAAATAGTTAGAGAAGTTCTCGATATTTTGGAATTTACTGCAACAGATCCTTTTGAAGCAAAAGAAGTCTGTCTAAAATTGCCAATCACTAAAGATGGATATTGTCCATTCTTGAACAAAAATCTATCTTGTAATATCTATGAAGATAGACCCAATATATGTAAAAGATATGGGTCAGAACAAATGAAATGCTTACGATGTCCATACCAAAATAAAAATGGCGAACAAAGAAGCACAAAAATTAATAAAACTTGCAACTAAAAAAAATAGTTTCCATTCCTATCCCCCTACTCCAGAATTCATTACCCCCCCTAATTAAATTTGGATAGGGGGGTAGATTCTTGAACAATGAAATGAATGTGTAAATAGGGTGTACTCTATATTGTCTAAAATTTTAAGTGTAAATAAAAGTCTATTTCTTAATTTATTGACACAAATGTATAAATTTCTTAGACTTAAAATCCAAAAATTATCCAAAAAAACAAAATGAATGAATCCATATTAAATAATATATATATAGATGTTGTTAATAAAATTAATGAAAAACAAAAAAAATCCAATATTCAAAAAGTAGGATATATAAGAGTTAGTTCTACTGATCAAAATACTCAAAGACAATTAGAAGGTATTCATCTTAATAAAATATTTATTGATAAGTTTACTGGAAAAGTATTAGATAGACCTCAATTTAAGGAAATGATGTCTTATTTAAGACAAGGAGATCATCTATTTGTTCATAGTATGGATAGATTGGCTAGAAATTTACGTGATTTACGTAATATAGTCCAAGAACTAATTGAAAAAAAAGTTTACATTTCTTTCATAAAAGAAAACATAACATTCACAGGAGATGATTCTCCTCTATCTCTTCTAATACTTTCCATTATGGGATCGTTTTCAGAATTTGAACTTTCTTTAATAAAAGAAAGACAACGAGAAGGAATTCGTCTAGCCAAAGCACGTGGAATATATGTAGGAAGAAAAAAAATGTTAAATGAAGAACAAATAATCGCACTAAAGCAAATGGCTGATCAGGGACATAAAAAGACAAAAATAGCACAAGTGTTTAATATGAGCCGAGAGGCTGTATATAAATATTTGAGAGAGGAAAAATAATGAGTGTACTGTTAATTCTTATGTTTATAAATTTTTTTATTATAGGAGTAATTTTTGGTCTTTTCAGTGCTTCTAGAGTAGTAAATAAAATTTGGGAAAGAAAATTTCGTAAATATAAGTAGTAATTCATGAGTGAAAATATTGGAGAATGGATCAGTATTAAAGATAGATTGCCTAAACCACTGCAAGATGTTCTTATCATTACCAAAGAAGGAGATTATAACATAGCTAATTATGAAGATGAATATGATCCAAAAGATTGTTGGATGCATTCTTTTCCAATGAATCGTGACTATGAAAAATCAACAGGACATTCCTATTATATCACTGATGTGACTCATTGGATGCCACTTCCATCTGCGCCTAAACAATAATTAACTCTTTACTTCTCGTTATGCTTCTCAGCATGACGTCCTTTATGACCATGCTTAGCCATCTTATGTAAGTGACTCATATGTTTTTTTGCTTCTTTCATATGATGATCATGCATTTTTTTGTGATGCATGTGAGAATCTTCTCCACCTTTAACTTCTTCAGCGTGAGTTAGTTTGTGCTTTTTCATTTTCCATCCTTTGTTAGTAAAAATGAATGATAATTAAAATTGTAATTTTAATCACCCCAATCTTAATCTACTCTGTAATTCTTTCATTTTATTAAAGGCACTTTTTTGTCCTGCTTCACTAAAATCTCCTGCAGAAGCATAAGGAGAAGTTCCTACGCCAGTAGGTTGGTAGAAATTTCCTCTACGATTACCATCTATTTTCTTTTGTATGGAAGACTCAGCTTGCTCAGATTTGTCTAGACCCAATGCCTTGATATTATTGTAGACTAATTGTTGTCTCTCAAAAGAATCTGGCATTTTCAAAATAGATTCTGCCAATTTTGGAGCTCTGGCATGTAATTTTTCAGCATGCTGCTGTAGAGTATCATAAAAATCAGGATTGCTCTCCAACCATATTTCTTTTCTCAACTCTTCTTTAGCATCTTTTTTAGCCATTTCCATAGCTTTGTTTATTTCAGTCTGAGTATTTTGTCCAAACTTTGACAATGTTTTATTTAATCTCTTATGATCTACGTAAGGCTCGGAATCATCGTCATCATCTTGTTGAGTATTCTGCTGTTGAAAAGATTTTAGCTTTTGCACTTCTCTTTCTAGTTCCTCTCTTGCAGCTCTCTCTTGAGCTCTCGCTTCTCTTTCTTCCAATAATTTTTTCTCAATCTGTCTAAAATTGTATTCTTTATCATTATTTTTTGATTCTTGTGCAACTTGTGCTTCATCAGACATTTGAAAAACTCCTTTCGTAAAATTCGTATTGTTCTTCCATTAAAGTTAAACTTTAAATATATATCAATAATTACTTTAATCAAATAGGACTCATATGAAGGTTGATAGACTAGAAGCACATGACAGATTGGATCATTTCAAAAAGGACCAAGAATCTAATATATTTCAAGGAGCTAATGACTGTATGAACAAAAACAGTCTCTCTCTTTCACTTCAAGATAAGAGTCCGTATGTATATATATTTGCCCATCCTAGGACAGCAGATGACGGAGTAAACAAGCGTATGTTATGGCAACCCAGACTTACGAAGCCTAAAGCACAGACTAACTCTTATCTATTTAGAGCTATTTCTCATACAGATTTAATAGAAATATGCTGGATGATACCACCTAGAGAGATGTGGGCACAATATCAAAGAGGAAATCTTACTGAACACGAAACAGTTCTATGGTCTATAAATGAATTTACTACTAATAGAGAAAGATTAGAAGCTCCTGAACACGATGATTTGTCAGAAAAAAAAGTAAGAAAAATATACAGCAATTTAATTCTTGAAAAGAGAAGAGGTGCTATTAGACTAGAGATTTAGGAGGAGTCTTAAGTTTTTTAGGAGTCATCTCTATCATGCCCATGCTATCAGATCGCATCTTACCTATCTTTGCGCGAATACCCGTACCATAATAGTCGCCCAAACCTTTCGATGATCTTGGAGTATGAGAAAACTTATAGGATTTTTTAGAGTCATTTTTCACTCAATGTATTCCTGATCTAACATTTTAGGTGGAACATAGGATGTCTGAAGAGTATTAGGACGACCAAAAGGCATCGTAGCTACACGTTGTTTAACTTCACCTTTATGACCTACAGGATTCTTATGACCTACTCCGTAATGTGAACCAGCATCTACATAGCAACTAGTTCTCTCATCATAAAGAGGACATCTAAAATCCCATGGGGATTTCTTTTTTTTGCCTTCTGGAGGTGCAATTGGATCTTTAAATCCTGTTTTCATAAATCCTCCTTAATAGAGATCTATTAAATTAGTATCTATATCCAGGTTTCATAGGATGTTTCTTAACCTGAGACACGCTTTTTTCCTGAACAGATTTAATTGCCTGCTCATTATCTTCGTAGCGCATTACAGAACCAGAGCCTTCCTGTTCAGAAATAGATCTCATTTTTGCACCATCAGCATAAACTTGACCTTTTTTAGATTTTCCAGTCCAATTAGCATGATCATCTATTCTCATTCCGCCAGATGCTACTTTGCTTCCCATTTTTTGACTGTCTGCCATATTTTCCTCGTAGAGTAAAATTAGAGTTTTTTATCTTTCTCTCATTATAACTGTATGGCCATTACTTTCAAGAAATTCTTTGCATGCTTGTATTCTTTCTTTATTTAGATGTTCTGTGGAAGGATCATTCAATTTATGGACATTATAAATTCTAACTATCCTACTCACAGTACAAATAAAGGTACCTATAATTCCAGCCATGAAAGGAATACTCACAAGCCAGAACTTTTTTGTTAGTGGTTGACCGGTAGTTGGCAATGCATTTTTAAAGAAAATTTTGGGATATCTAGATATTAAAACGTATCCTATAACTGTAATTAAAGAAAAAACTATTATACTAATATCTAGATATCGATCAACAATTCCAAAACGAATTATTGGTGTATGATTATTGTTGACTTCTCCAATGTGAGACATAAATCCTCAATTACTGTTGATGTTGCGCCCTTTCTTGTTTATTTCTATAGTGAGATTCTATTGCTATCTTTCCTAGTGCCAATCCTAAACCAATTCCTGCACCAACACCAATACCAGGAGGGCCTCCGCAAACACCACCTATAAATGCTCCGGTTCCAGTCATAACTACCACAGTGGCTATTTTCCCGTCACATTTTGTTGTATCAATTGAACAGCCAAATAAACCTGTAACAGCTGCACATTCATATACGCTGCAATTTCTACTGTTCATTCTTGCTTCTGCATCATAAATTTCTGGATTTATAATAGGACCTCTTCCATGTATAGCCATCGCTTATCCTTTTTTAGGGTTTAAATTTTAAGTAAATAATAAGGAAAATAATGTTTTCTGAAAAGACCTAACTGCCTAAAATATAAAGTATTATGGAAATAAAATTATCATTTATTAGACATCTGTGGATTTGGAGAAATAATCTGCTGTAAAAATTCATTCGATAAAGAAGTTTGTTTAGCATCTACTTTTTCTCTGTCTTCATTCTGCTCTTGTCTATAGTCAAAACTTTCTATTTCTTGCATTTTGAGAGCAGCTTCTATTTCTCCGTATTTTCCAATGACGTCCACCAGTTTCTCAAGCGCTTCCATCTTGTCTTTAGTGGCGAGAGCACGATTTCTAGTAATCTCACTGAGCCTTTCTTCAAATAGACCAATATCCGCTTCAGCACGACCATGTCTTTCTCTTGCTGTTGCGATGTTTGCTGTTGCTTTTGAGTACAATTCTTTGAGTTTGGCATCTTCGAAGGCATGCTTGAGTACGGATTCTTCTTGTTGTTGTTGTTGGGCATTTTGCTCCTGCTGTTGTAGATAAGGAATAATTTCTCCCTTACCAGTGATATTCATCTTAGGAATAATCATTGATGGAGGAAATACTTCTCTGCCAAAAGCTGCATTTATGTCCATCATCTGCTGTGCTTGTAAATTCTGTTGAGTAGGAGTTAAATCTGCTTCTTCTACTAGAGTTTTAAATTTACTAAATACTTTGGAATAAAAGAAGGGTGATGGTTCTTCTCCTATCATCAAGTGTACTTTTTCAGCATTCCAATTATTCATCACTATCTGTAGCATTCTCTCACCTAAAAGCTTTAGAGAATAATCCCACTGATCAAAGTATTTTTGAAATACCATTAAGTTAGCCGCTTGCTTTAACATCATAGTCAAACTTGATATCTGTTTATCATTTTGACCAGACCAATTCTCTAGATTTATTCCAGAAGTCTGAAAAATTAGATCAGACATTTGTTGGGCTAACTCTAAATCAGATTGAGGAACAGCTGATGGGATTATTTTCTCCACATCTGTCATCTCAAATCCTTCATTTATTATTACATCCCACCCCTGTCCAGCCTTTTTAAGATTATCTTCATTAGCTACAGCTCCAACTTTTCTCTTCCATCCAGCATTGATCGTAGCTGCTGCGATATCGTTATTAGTAATGACCTTATAATTAAATAAAAATTGAGGATCACGCATGGTACGAACAAGAGAACGCACGCGCAAGTCATAATAATTGATGTGAGGATCATAATTCCAGAATACAGGAATGAAAGGGCAACCATCAAAGCCCAATGGATTATCTCCTTGGAACATAAGCTGATCATTGAGAACAACCGCAAGCTTCCAACATGGAACTTCCACAGTAACTTCTTCCATGTCAGGTATATTGTAAAGAATTTGTTCAAGTTGTCCATCTCCCCCCGAGAAATCAAAGAACTGATTTCTCGTCTTGCTGTATAATCTTTTTTTCTTTCTTTTCCATTTATACCAGACATATGAAAGTACCATTAAATCATTTCTAGCCATGTTGTAGTTTTCTGGAAGGAAATAGAAACTTCCATATCGCTGTGGAGTACCGGCCATTGGAGTAATTGCTGAAACCTTATCAGGAAAACGATCTTCAGCTTCTTTTTTACTTATATATTCTTGAGTCCATACAAATTGAGCATCTGACATGTCAGGATTTCTAAAGTAAGGATCTACTAGAAATGCATTGTATTCCCATACCTTTAGTTTCATTTCTCCTTGTGCAGCATCTCCAGATGTATAGTCCAAGTATGGTTGCAACAAAACCATGCCAGATACAGCAGCTAACTCGCATGCTTTAGAGAATTGCTCATGTATTCCTTCTGTGTTACATACATGTGTAATCAATTTGGTGTATTGATCTGTAGTCTGAGGATCTCCTCCCTCAGCAGATTCATACATAATAGCTTTACGATGCTGTCTTTGATAACCAGTGATTATATTCACTGGTTGCTGAACAAGATTGAAATAGTACTGTTGATAGGAAGTAGTAGGAGAGAAATTAAAATATCTATTTACAAATGTTTGTGACCCAGCATAGAAAAGAGTGTCTATATTACTTTGATTCCAACGACTTTGCTCTATTGGTTGAAACTTGCTGTAGAGATTATCAAGCCACTGTCGAACATTACCTTGAGAAGGCTCTAATGCATTATTCCATGGAGGATAATAGAAAGACAAAGACGACCTCGTCAGATATATATATTTTTACGTTAATATAGCATTAAATATTTTATTATATCAATACGAGCCTTTAAAAAATTCCCTCTTTTAAAGGAGAGGGGGAACCTTTGAAATTTTTATGCAAGAGATTTTAAACATTCGATATTAACACTTGCTATGGTAATAGGGAAAACGCTTCCAGTCACATTAGGATTTAAATTTACCGCTGATACAGAAGTATTTCTAAGTTTTAATATGTCATTCGCTTGAACTTCTATGATTACATCACCAGTGCTGTGACAAGCATCATCTCCAGGAGCTTGCGTGAATCCAGAATAAATACTTCCAGGAACTAAAACGCCATTTATCCAGAATCCGAAACTCCAAGAAGGAACTGGGTCTGGAACTGGTGGCAATATTCTAGCTTGTAACTGCCATTGAATATGATAAATACCATGTTTTAGGAATTTTACATCTCCACTGACATTACTCATTGATAAATCAAAATCTCCCGCAGATACAGAATTTTGTCTATCAAACAAAACCATATCATTAGGTGCACTATAAGCTCCGACAACTTGAGCTACTGATGCATAGACGTTACAATATCTTTGGCAAGAAGAATTATTTGCTTCACAATCTTTACCAGGAACCCCTTGTAATCCCTGCACGCCCTGAGGACCCATAGGGCCAATAGGACCTTGAGGACCTGCTGGTCCCATTTGTCCATCTACTCCATGTAAACCTTGAATACCCTGTGGACCCATTGGTCCAGGTTTACCATCTTGCCCAGAAATACCTTGAGGTCCTTGTGAACCTTGTAATCCCGGAACACCTTGAGGTCCTTGAGCACCCATACAACAACAATTCGACATTTCATCACACATATATACCCCCCCGAGTAATGTTATGATTCCCTATATATAACATAAAATTTATATTTTTATAAGCAATCTAAATATCAATGATTTTCTGCCGATGCCATATTAATTTTGTGGTCGGAATCTCTCTTCTACAAATTTATCAATAAATTCATGTATATCTACTACTTCTTCTTTTAAGTATTCACGTAGACAATACGTAAAATATTTTAGAATTTCTTTCATTCTATCTTTATATGCTTCATGAAATTCATCACGATCATTGAATGTATTTACTAAGTCACGAACTATTTTTTCTTTATTTAACATAAATTTTTACCTTCGAATGAAGCGAATTTTTCATTGTTTACTGATAAAAATTCACGAGATGCATACCATATACATTTTTCAATTGTATCACGGGATGGAAACGAAGAACGTACGCCATCAGTAATCGCCTTCATGATTTGTTCATTTATTATCACATCTCTAGATTCTGTCATTTCTAAGAAGGCTTCTCTTATTCCTTCCTTTATCGCATGTAAGATTTCTTCTTTGCTAAATTTATCATTTATCATGACTTATTCCATATTTAATTCTTATGATATATCCATACTCATCTACTAATTAAAAGTTTCTATAAGATTGGAACCTATTCTGCATCCAATTCTGTTGAAGTTTAACATGGGCTTGATAATCATAAGTAGAAATTTTATGAGTAAATACGCAGTATCTTAGAGAATCTACAGAGTGATCATCCTTTTTCAAAGGAATGTCATCTCCCTTAATAGAGCACTTAGGATCCCATACGTATGATTCCATTTCACGTATAAGATTAGTACAATCCTTGCATATGAAGAGATTGCCTAATTGCACTTCTGAAGCTACAAATTGTATTCCATTGAACACATCGTTATTAGCATCGATAATATGAAATCCTCTCTTGCGAAGTTCTAATTTAAATGCAGCTGCACTTGGATCTACATATATTCCCTTCACTCCGTAAGGCTCCAAGAACTCCTGCACATCATCTGCATATTCAGCATTTGTCTTCTGCCTACCCATTTTCTTAGAATCCCATACATATTCCTTCTCTGCCCATCTACAAATACCCATTTGAGTACTAATTCCGGTATTTATACCAACTAGAGTACAAGCGAAGTTATTGACTGTTCCATAGTCTATTCCTGCAATCCAATATTCAGCTTGTCTTGGAGGTCTTGATACTACATGTACCTTCTTATCAAAGAAATCAAAGATAGCTCCTTCAGCTAGACACCACAGACCAAGATAATTCCTTTTATAGAACACTCCAGAAAGACTGTGCTTGATACGCAATTTATAATCTTCATCTAGATAAGGGTTATCTTCCAACGTGTAATGTAGAGCATAGTAATTCTTATCTCCTGCCTCTGCCATATCTATCCATTTCTTAAGCTTATGAGTAGGTTGAGAAGGATTCATAGAAGCAAATCCCATACTATGAGGATTAGAAAGTCGAGTATCTATCATATCTATGATGGATTCAGGATAGAGAGTCATCTCATCACAGTACACCAATGACATAGTCTTTCCTTGAAATTGACCTATAGCACCTTCATCTTTCGCTCCTAATGTAGAAATAGTTTTATCCCTAACTTTTAGCTGTCTCTTTCCAGAAAACCATGTACAGAAAGGTCTAAATATAGCTAATTGGTCGCTTTCCAATAGTAAACGAATAGCATTTTGGTAAATAGTATCAGCAGTATGTCCTACCATCCATATTTGTGAATCTGGACACTCATGGACTGCTTGCATGAATCTAAACAAGGTTCCCACAGTTTTACCAGAACGCACTGAGCCATGCGCTAAATTCCAGTGACACTTGCTGTTTACTATGAACTCTAATTGTTTAGGAGATAAAGGTAATTTCATAGAAAGTTTAAAAAACTTCCCCCCGTATGAAAGGGGGAAGAAAACCGCAAAACCCACATTAGTGTAATATGAAGTAGCAGTTATAACTATAAATTTTTTAAATTAAACCAGCAATCTTTTTTAAGCGACCTTTCCAGATTCATCATCCGTAGGAAAATGAGGTAGATGCGGAACTAAGTCTGGGGGCCAAAATTCTTGCTTTTGATCTTCAGTTACAGATTTTGCATACATTTTAGTGTAAAAAACAGAAACCAATATAGCAACAATACCTATTATATATATTATATTTCTGAGCCTAAGAACTATTTGCATGTGTCTTTCGTTCATAATATTTATGTTATATTTTTATATCCACAAAGACAAGAAAATAATAAATCACTAAGGATTAATCCATGAGAAAGAGAGTAAAATGCAAGAACTGCAATAAAATAATTGAAAGCAAACACATCGATGATCTTGTGACATGCGATTGTGGAGAAGTACAGGCACTAGCAGGAGAAAAAATATTCAGAGCTAGCTTTAGTAATCTAGAAAACTTTGTCATAGTGGATGATGATGGCAATGAGATCATCCCAAAATTCCAAAAAGATACTCAACCCACCAAGGAAACTATCACAGAAACCCATGCAAAGCCCTGCAGAAACGAAATGTTAGATATCTTGGATGAAATGACTGCTAGAATAAAATCTCTTCCAGATCACGCTCTATTCAGTCCAGTGACTCATTCAGATTTCGGTTCTTTATTGATGTTACTTTCTTCCATCTTGCGATCAGATTGTAATGAGGAAAGCTGAAGCATCAAATTCAAATAATTATTATGAACATCTTCATTTACCTGTATCTCATGCTGCACATCTTTTTGTTGTAAGTATTGCTTACCTAACCAAATAGACATAGCTGCATTCCTTTTAGCCATTCTAAATTGGTCTCTTCTCAAAGAAAGTTTACCATGCGCTGAAAACTTTTCTCTCTGTTCTTGGAATGTACACCCATATTCTGTTTTAATCTTTTCTCTTAAAACATCTGCATTAAAGTCTAATACGTGACAAATCTCTTCCATAGAGCAATGGAGTTCGCATAAGCTCTTAAATAGCTTCCAATCCACTTGCTTTGGAGGTCTGCCCATTATCTTTGATTTAGTAGGTCTGCCCACTACGCAACCACCATTGTAGCTTTTATTTTAATATCATCTGGAGTTCCTTGAAACTCTTGTACTACTTCTTTTATACATCGAGAGATGACAGGATCATCTTCTGCTAATGATACCTTCTCATATATATTAAAATCTTTAGTTAACTTTCTCTCATCATCCCTTACTATTACTCTCAATTCAATCGACATATGATTCTCCGTATAAATCTTCCATTGATTCCAAATATATTTCCTCTAGAATTTCTATTAGATAGGGTGATCTCACATCTATCCAGTGGTATAGAAATTCGTTTATCTCATCTCTACTTGAGAGAAGAGTAAGATTCTTTTCTCTCATTTCTGTAAGAAATTCTATAAACATACACCTCAATGTGTTTGTTAACAGTGCATGTGACTCGTATTCCATAATATTTATTTTTTAAACTTTAAAAGTATATGAATATTTTTACTCATAGGCTCTATGCTAGTATGGTCTGATAATTTTATGTCATTATGGTTTGTTTCTTCCTAGGAAAGGGATAAGCACTAATAATATTAATATAGAGCACATCATTATGCCAAAAAGCATGTCGGACGGGATATTTCTAAACATATTCCTCTCCTTTCAATCTACAAATCCCATCAAATATTTCTTTAGCTCTTCGTCTATTTTTTTTATCAAGACTTTATTGTATTCTTCGTTCTCAAATTGGAAATACTTGTGGAAAATCTCGTCTCTTTTAAATGAAGGAAATGCTAGCCACTTTCTATCGCCTGTTTTTAATTGAGCTATATTTCTTATCACTATCGTGGTAGGTGTAAGTATAGGAACTTTCACATCTACGTGAGCAATTGTCTTATTTTTTTCTACTTTCTCATAATAAATTATTTCAACCATTATGGTATTTCCCTTCTTACTTCGTCTGAGTTCAAATATTGTTTACATTGATGTCCTAGAGCATCTATTAAATTGATGAAAAAATTTAATTCGCTTTCACTTTTGATTCCATGCTCTCTCAAAATATCCACATATTGTAAAAGAACAGAAAAGTTATCCCTCACCAATTGATATCTTTTTTTCAAATTATTTCTTTTCCATTTTCTTGTACTTCTTGATCATAGGATCCCGTACTTTTTCATCATAGTTGGCTAACTTCTCATTCTCTTTTTCTGCTTTCTTTAGAGTAGATTCAGCCTTCCTGATCTTTTTGGTTACTTTGCGCATCTTTTTATCCATCTTACTTCTTTCCTTTCTTTGGAATTTTAGCTCCGGACTTTCTTGCTTCGCTTAATGCAATAGCAACCGCCTGCTTTTTATCTGTAACCTCAGGACCTTCTCTTGATCCGGAATGTAACTTTCCTTCCTTGAACTCATGCATCATTTTTTTTACTTTTTTGTCTTTGATTTTCATTTTTCCCTCTTTGGAGTGTGTACTAATATTGCAAAATATTCTTCATATCTCTCAGTCACCACAGCCTGAAATACAACATCATGAAGAAATCCTTCGTGAGATTCCAAATATTCATTTACTCTGCACTCAAGTTCATCAATCTCACCATCACTAAAAATAGAAATTCTTTTTTCCATTTACCTGCCTCCCCATAAGGCCCAAAACATACAACCAACAAATCCTGCAAATGAAAAAATTGTCACAAAAACCTCTAAGCCTAAGTTTTCTAGATGTTGCAAATTTAGTTTTTTCTTTATGTTATACATATCCACCATTATATCAAATTATATTTATTTTTCATAACCTCATCCTGTAATTTTTTTCTCTATTTCTAAAAAAGAAAATTGATTTGAGAACTTTTCTAATCCAAATAGGAAAAGTTCCTCATTAGGATAATATTTTTTAAATCGCTTCAGCTTTGTTTTACTTTTTGCATCCATGTACCCCTTCACTTCAATCCAGCAATGAGTGCCATCCAGACGAGTAATTTTGAAATCCGGAAGATAAGATCTTACCCCCCTTTTTATTTCCTCGAACCAGAAGGTCTTTGGCTCATGATCCCAATTACCTATTTTCCGGGCCTGTATTAAACTTTCTAGGTACCAGGCTACCCTAACCTCAAATTTACTCCGAAAGTAGATTGTACGGCCTCCTATGCATTCCCAGGAGCATTTGTTAACGAATACTCGGCTCGTAGATGGGGCTTTGATTCTTTTCAGCATTTTTTCCTTAACTCCAAGGAATTTCTTTACTAGAACCTGGAAAGCAAATATCAATACCTCTTCTAATTTCTTCCTTGAAGGTTTGCAAGTCATAGTCTTCATATTCGTACTCCTTATAAAAATCTTTTGATTTATTGACTAACATTACTTTTGTAGGTCCGGATTCAAAAATAATGTTTGCAGTGAATCTACGTCTCAGGATACCTTCTAGACGATCAGCTAATTTCTTTAGCTTTTCAATCTCTTCTCTCGTTTCTTTAGGGGATGATCTTCGGGTCATCCCTTTTATTTTTTCTTTCTTAGGAAGAGATCCCTTTGCTTTATCCTTCAAATACCATTGACGAATTACAGATGCATAGCTTTTGTATTGCTTAGGCGCATTGGGTATGTAGTTGTTGATGGATTGGATGTAGTAATCCACGAGATCCTTACCGATCTCATCGCATAGGATTTCATAATCCCCTTTCTTGAGTTCTACAAACTCACCAAACTTCACCATTTCTGGTTTATTTTTTTCTGAAAAAGAAGGGGAGGGGCTGAGCGGCTGTGCCGCCTTCCTCCTCCCTTTTCTATCTTCTTTATTATCTATATAAGGACTCGATGGACGTCTGTCCAACCCTTGATGGACATCTGTCCAACCCTTGATGGACGTTTGTCCAACCCTTTTCTTACTTTTATCCAACCCTGATTTAGATTGTTTCTTATCGATATATTTATGTATGAGCGCTCGTATTACTCTTGTTTTTCCATTAAAAGAAATGTCTTCAATCAATCCTTTTTTCCTAAGTCTAGTTAAAGCTTTTGCTATACTATTTTCTTTAGAGCTTCGAACTTTTTTTCCCAAATATTCATTAGAGGCATAACATCCTCCATGTTGTGGGCAATAGAGAGCATCTATCCAGGAAAGAAGAAGCATTTCAAAAAATGAAAGATCTTCCATTTCGAGGATTTCAGCTGGAATAAATAGTCCCGGAACTCGCATGTGATTATTATTCATTGGTATCCTTGTTGTTTTTAATTTTTTTTAATATTTTTGAGAAATCGACTAGATAATGAAATTGAAAGTTGCCAATTCCTAAAAAATTGGTTTTTAGATTTTCGGTAGAAAATGTTTTTTCGTTAATTCTAAGAAGAAGATTGTTGTGAGAAAAGGAGATGTATACTATATTCTCTGTCATATTCACTGTGTCCTGCTTCTTGTTGGTATAGTGATTTGTAGTGATTTTGCTGGGTAGCTTTGGTCACTAGTTTTGTTTTAGGCGGGTTGGATGGATCCTTCCCGCCTTTTTTATTGAATAACCTAATCATTTATTGATTTATCGGCAATAAAATTGAAGGAATCGTTTTCTTCAGAACTATTTTTATCTTTATAATTTTTTAATAAGTCTTCTTTAGTTACTAATCCTTCAGTGGCTCTTTCTATTCTCATAATCATTTTCCTTCCAGGCTTTCTTTTGCCCCCTATCACCTGTGTTACTTGTGATCTGTCGTATTCCAAAATCTGTGAAAAATCTTTGATCTTCATTCTTTTCTGATAGAGATATTCTCTTAGGTCCATATCGTTTCTCCTTTTTTGCGCCGCATTGTACCTAACTCAATCTTTTGTTGCAATTTCACTTTTTTTCTTTGTGAAAATTCACCACTCTGTTATATTTTCATCATAATCCAAACCAAGGGGTAAAAATGGATAAGCTCGAAGTGTTAGCTAAGTGGTTGTCAGCAGATCTGTTCAGAATAAGAACTTTTGACTACCTAGTCTTTATCTACATGGGAAGAGAGTACTTAGTGTTTGATACAGAAGAGATGCTTGAGAAAGACAAAGATGCCCTTCAAAGATTGTATGGCAACCCACATATTGAAGGAAATTTTTTCATATACACTGTATAATTAAAATTAAAATAAATAAAAAAAAGGATCCAAAAATGTTTACATATGATGATATAAGCTACGAACAAGATTGCTGCTACTGCGATGAAAAACAAGAAAAATTAGATGAAGGAAAGTATTGGTTTAAGGAGATATTGGACATTGTCTACCACAATGGTGCAATTGAAGACCTTGAAAATTGCCTGGAAGAATTGGGAGCAAAATTTGGTGTTAATCTCCCAGCAGGCGATCTGAAAGTTGTAAAGAAGAATGCATCCAATGATGTTTCCGATCTATTACATCTGTGGAAAGTTGCAAATAATAAATATATTAAATCTTTAGCAAAAGTGGGAGCATAATATGTACCAATCTGAACAAATAAATGAATTGGCTTTCGCTCTATCAAAAGCACAGTCAGAAATTACTCCTGCGATTAAAGATAGCGTGAACCCTTTCTTCAAAAGCAAATACGCAGATCTTTCCAATGTATGGGATGCATGTAGGACCCCTCTCACAAAGAATGGTCTTACTGTTATCCAAACGATGGATTACAAGGAGGATAAGATATTTTTAGTGACAACATTGGCCCATTCTAGTGGGCAATGGATTAAATCAATTCTTCCAATCATTCCCAATAAGCAAGACGCACAAGGAATAGGATCAGCGATCACCTACATGAGAAGATACAGTTTGGCAGCTCTTGTTGGAGTGACTACAGATGAAGATGATGACGGAAATGCGGCCTCTATGAATGTTGCTAAAAAGGAACCATTAGTTACTAAAATATCTAAGGCTCAGTCAACTGAGTTGCAAGATATGTTGTACAGTTGTGATCCGATTTATCAGACGCAATTCTGGTCGTTTTTGAAGAAAGAATTACCTAATGTTGAAGCATTAGATCAACTGCCATCTCAGATGTATTTAAGAATAAAATCAGCTATCGAAAAAAAGTCAAAAGAGAGTAGTAAGGAGGCGGCATATGCATAATCAGATAATGCAAAACACTGAGGAATGGAAAGAAATGCGTAGAACTAAAATAGGGGCTTCAGATGCCCCTGTAATTATGGGAGTGTCTCCATGGAGGACACCTTATCAATTGTGGCAAGAAAAGCTTGCTATGAAGTCCTGGAAGGAAAATTCTGCTATGAGACGGGGACACAATCTTGAATCAAAGGCAATTGAAAAACTTGAACACCTTACAGGAGAATTATTTTCTCCAAAGGTAATATTCCACCGTACATATGAATGGATGATGGCATCCCTCGATGGAATGAATGTAGAAGGAAATAAAATTGCTGAAGTGAAATGTGCTGGGAAAGTGGATCATGAAAAAGCTATGAATGGAGAAGTGCCAGAAAAATACATTCCTCAACTACAACACCAAATGGAGGTAGCACAAGTGGAGAATGCTATTTATTTTTCTTTCGATGGAGACAATGGAGTGATAGTGAATGTTTATAGAGATGATAAATACATAAAGAAAATGTTGTCGAAAGAGAAAGAATTTTATGAGTGCATACAGGAATTGATAGCACCTGATCTCACTGAAAAAGATTACGAAATGAAATCTTCAGAAATCTGGAATGAAGTAAGTGAGGAATGGAAGAGAATTTCTAATCAAATATTTCATTTACAAAAATTAGAAAAGGGACTGAGAGAATTGCTAGTACGTCAGTGCCAGGATAAAAATTCTATTGGAAACGGCATAACAGTTTCTAAGATTTTAAGAAAAGGAAACATAGATTACTCCAAAGTTCCTGAACTTAAAAATGTTAATCTAGAACAATATCGTGGAGAGAACATTGAATTTTGGAAGATTTGTAATTCTAAATAAAGTATTATTTTTTATTTTTTTCGGGGTCGGGAGTGTATTTTGGGCAATCACGTATATTGCTAGATATCATATATTTCCCGTCTCCTAAAAATACTACTGAATCAGTTACGTATACACCCTCAGGCGCATTTATTATTATTCCATACTCTGTTATTGTTATTTGATTTTTTGAAATATATTTTTTTTCATTACCATATACTGAGCAAGCGATAAATAAAATAAAGCTTATCATCCATATTTTCATGTAGGTCTCCAGATTTAAAAAAATACGATAAATTTTACATGAAAAAAAATCAAGGATTTGTCATTTACACATAAATTTCTTTACAAAAACTTAAGAAAACACTTGTGAACATATAAAGTGATATAATAAATTTTTCATGTAAATTCACTAAGGGTAACATGAGAAATTTTTTTTTATTATTTTTTATACCATTTCAACTTATGGCTTGCGAATGTGATTGTAAGAAGATCACAAGGGAATTTTTATTAGATAGAATGGATGATCTAGAAGAATGGTATGATCCATATTCTGAAGAAAAATCCAATTACTGGATTCGTGGAATGTTGGATGCTTATGCAGATTGTTGGATTTATTTATTTCCAGACCATCCTAAGCAATAAGATAAGAACCTGTTATTCTTAAATTCGAATTATTTGCAAACATTGTATCGGTTACTAGAATAGAAGCCAATCCTGTTGCAGTTGAAGCATTAAGTGTTGCGGTAGTAGCTGCAGAATCAAGAGATAAGAATATAGAAGTATATGTAGCAGTTAAGGTTACGGCTCCAAAAGAACCTACAACAATCGCTGAGATAATGTTACTGCCATTTGTAACAGGTAATCCTGTTATTTGAGCAGTTCCTGTCGATGAACCCTTACTTGTTAAAACAATTCGTATGTTTATATGCACTACATTTCCAATAATAGTAAAAAAACCTTGTTGTGCCGAATAAGTAATTCCTGTAGTTCCTCCACCAAAAGATAATCCTGGTGTAAAAGTTCCTGTTCTTCCAAATGCTCGATCCGTAATCGTGGTAGTGTTCACAAGTGAAGAAGTACTGGCATAAGCTAATCCTGTATGAATTAATGTTCCAGCCCCAGTAATAGCATTAGTATTTGAAGAGCCTACTGTAGCAGATGTAATCTCCAAAGTGGTTCCAGTACCAACACTGATCGCAGATGCTGAGCCAGATAAAATATATCCACTGATTACATTGTTAGTTGCCCCAGTTCCTGCAGTCGTTATTGCAGTAGTATTAGTTGCTGAAGTGTTCACGATGCAATTTTGGATATTTAATAAACCAATACTACTAGTAGTAAATGGGATAGCAACATTACATTCAAAAATGTTTATCGTACCTGTACTTACTGTACTAGACGTTGTAGAAGCACCTGTGTTTGTAATTTGAGTAAATACTATTCCAATTGTTCCAGAGCTTGTAGAAGCAAAAAGAGAAATTCCTGTAGTTCCAATGTCTCCAAAACAATTATCTACGCGAATTTGAGATGCTGAATTGGAAGATGAATGAGAAATTCCTGTATTATTTGTGCAATTTAAATAACATGATCTTAGCCATACTACGGATGCAGCACTACCTGTGACTGCTAATAAAAATGAACTATTAGTTTGTAATCTTATTCCCCAGATAGATACCGTTCCAGTACCTGTGAATGTACATGTACCCACTATTGTAACGTTTGGATTAAATGCATCACATTCAAATGCAGCTAGATTAACTCCGGCTTTTAAGGTTAGATTCTCTGTATATGTTCCTGGACGAATAAAAATAGTCTGTCCCGATGAAGCGGCAGTAATTGCCGATTGAACAGTGGTATAATTTGCACCTTGGGCAAGAGTAGGAGCAACAATCAATTGCGCTGTTGCATATCTGTTATCACTAGTTACAACTGTCATTCTTTTTCATCTCCTTTATGTCACTGTCCATATTCCACTAAATCCAGAAATAGCACACCAACACGTATCACTAGTGCGATATGTAAGTTCAACTGAATCTCCTTGTGCAGTATTAACTGCTGTACCGCCTACTGCTGTTACTGCTGATCCCATTCTTATAATTTGCGTTCCTGAAGCAGTAATGGTTAGAATCTGAGCTGTGTCTACAAAAAACTTAATTGTATCTCCTTGAGCAGGAGCTGCAGGAAGCGTTCCATTAGCTGTTCCTGTAATAAAATAACCATGGTTTTTTAGAGGAGAAAATGCACCAGAAATATCACTCCAAGTAAATCCACCGCCTCCAGCCATTGTTACAAATCCGGTAGATGCTACTGAAAAGCTTGTAGAATCAAAGTTGCTAAGACCTATTTTTGTTGCATCAGCAGCAGATAATGCTTGAGATATCTGCACCTCCAAAGCCATTGTATTAGCTCCTGTACCATCGGTTCTTACAGGATTAGTTCCTGCCAATACAGTTGCTCCGTTAAAAGTAATTATTCCTGCGGCTGGCACTATAGGAGATGTTCCAGTCTGAAGATTAATTTTTTCTATAGCAGAGGCTCCGCCTGCAATATCTAATGTGATATTAGGAGAAGAATAACCAATTGTTACTGTTCCGAGAGGAGAAGTAAGCTTTCCTACCAGAATTGCTGGGCTTGCACCTGTTCCTATAGGCAATTGTCCTGTAGCGGTAACTTGAGGAAGTACAGGCTGTACTCCTCTGAAATCCCAGTTGTTAGCATATACTGTTTCATTATCAAATCCACTCATTATACCACCACGTAGGAGCCTACGGCCCGGTAAGAAATTGTTTCTCCTGCTACTCCTGTAGCTCTAACAATCACATTATTTCCACTAGCTACTACTGCCATGAGAGCTGCAGATAATACTGTATCTTCATCGGCATCTATATCTGGTGTTGAAATAATTGTAGAAGTAGAACCATCTGTTCTAGCAGATGCATCAACCGTATATCCTAATCCTGTACCAACATTTGCACCTGCTGTATCTCTTCCGGAAACAATAAAAGTAAATCTATACACTGCGGCAGATGCACCAAGAGCAAAAGTTATTATGTCTCCTGTTGTAGCACCTACTACCGTTGCTGTTCCTGTTAGACGATTAGTGAGTTGGATAGTTAAAGTATTACTACCAGAGGAACCATCTGTCTGAATTCCATTATTATTATTTATACTGGTACTACCACCTATTTCATTTAGTACATTGGCAGCTGGAATGGCAGGAGAATTTACATCAGTTACGAAGCTAGTAGGTACTGTAGGAGGTACTGGTCCAGATGTTAAACTTTTATATATCTGACTCATTCTTTTCCTTTACTTAGCATACAATATTGCAAGACTGAAAGTACCAGTACCACCTGTGGCAATGATTTGAAATTGTGTATTTGTATCTACTGCAAATGTAGGTGCATGAGCTGCGTTTCCTCTTAAATCTAAAACAAGAGCTTCTCCAATAGAAAATGTCTTCCATACATTGCCATTTACTACAAATTGCACAGCTACAGTTGATTGATTATCAATTACCATTAGAACTGCCGGATAAGTTAGAGGAGTTCCTAAATTCTGAGCTACTCCTGTAAAAGCACCAGTTACTGTTCGTTCGGTATCAAATACAACTCTGGCGCCTATATATGGATTACTCATTCAGTTCCTTCACTTTTAACTTCAGGTACATCATCTTTCTTTTCTTCATCTGCAGGCTTTTGAGCCTCTTTTGCTCTTTGTTCTGCCTCTCCTACAATTTTCATAAATTGAAAAAGAGCTTCTTTTACGTGATTTATGGGTGAATCGTGATCACAAATCATGTGAAAAATTTTCTCGCCCACTTGCACTGTCATTTGAGTCACATTCTTTAGCATATTTCATCCTTAAATTTTAATAATTCGTTATAAATAATTTTATTGAATAACGTATCATTAAATATCTGGCAACTCCTTTCTCTGTTAAGTTACTTTTTGTCCACACCACAATGTTCCATTGTAAGTCAATGTCATTGATGAATAAGCTGTTGTTAAAGTTTTAGTTCCAGAACTTGTTCCAGCTGCAGCGATTGATTTTCCATTACCATCAATCGTCACGTTATTTGCAGCCGCTTGGCCAACACCATCGTATACTACCAATGTTCTACCAGTAGCAGGAGCTGCAGGAAGTGTTAAAGTCAATACACCAGCTGTAGTATCCGTGGTTATAAAATAATCACTACCAAGAACAGCATAAGGAGAAGCAGCAGCAGCAACAGCAGTTACTTTTTTCGTTTGTCCAGAAGTAAGAGAAATACCTCCAGTACCAGCATTTAAAGTAAGTGAAGATGTACTATTTGTAGTGCCTATTGTTACTACATTTGCTGCTGCACCAGTTGCTATATTAAGAGTCTTGACACCTGTGCTATTAGCTATATTGATTGTCTGCGCACCTGTACCACCTAAAATAGTAGCAGTACCAGTATTGGCGCCTGTTCCTCCAAAATTTATTGTTCCAGAAGTAACACTAGGAGCGAATGTATATGTAGTAGTAGCGGCACCATCTAAACTGAAGTTACCTGTACCTGCTAGAAGAGTAAGACTAGAAGCACCGTTGCTACTTCCCAAAGATACTAGGTTAGCACCAGCACCAGTCGCTATTGCAACTGTCTTACCGCCTGTAGAGTTGGCAATATTGATTGTCTGCGCACCTGTACCGCCAGCAATAGTCATTGTTCCTGTATTAGCACCTGTTCCTCCGAAATTGATTGTACCGGAAGTGACGCTAGGGGCAAATGTGTAGGTTGTAGTGGCAGCACCATCTAAACTGAAGTTACCTGTACCTGCTAGTAAAGTTAAGGATGATGCTCCATTATTACTACCTATAGATACTAGATTAGCGCCAGCACCTGTGGCAATCGCTACAGTTTTACCACCAGTAGAGTTAGCAATATTAACAGTTTGAGCACCTGTTCCTCCGAATATAGTAGCTGTACCAGTGTTGGCACCTGTACCACCGATATTGAAGGTACCTGAAGTAATTGAAGGGAACAAGCTAACGTTACCAGTAGCTGCACCATCTTGGGTAAAGCCACCACTTCCGTATTGTAATGTTAGAGATGAAGCACCATTTGTAGAACCAATGGTTACTAAATTTACTCCAGCACCATCCGCTATATGTACTGTTTTACCACCAGTTCCAGTTGCCAAGTTCAGAGTTTGTGTTCCTGCAGTAGCATTACCACTTAAGATACTAACTGTTGAGGCTGCGCCTGCTGCACCACCTGCAATTGTTACTGATTGTGAAGTTGTATTAATACCATTTCCAATCGTGATCTGATTACCATCTACACCATTTCCTATTCCAATGGTTTTTGCTCCACCAAGATTAGCGATTGCAATTGTCTGTGCACCTGTAGAAGCAGAGATAGTAATTGTACCGGTCTGAGCGCCACTACCTCCAATTCTGATAGTGCCTGTAGTCATCGCATCCCCTACAGTCACAGAACCACCTGTTTGTACATTGGCTACCTGTAATGTAGTTGCCCCTGAACCTCCAGCAATAACTAGCGTATTAGATGCAGAAGATGATCCCAATGTAATCGTTCCACTTTCTGCAGTACCTCCAATTGTGATGGCACCTGTGGTTAATCCAGCCCCTATGTTTACAGCCCCTGCTGTAGTAACGTTGGCTATATTCACTGTAGTTGCTCCAGAACCATTACCAATCGCTACTATATTTGTAGCAGAAGACGAACCTAGTGTCATTGTACCTGTTGCAGCAGTACCTCCAATTGTGAAAGTACCAGTCGTTTGAGCAGCACCCATTGTCACGTTAGTTGTGGCTGCTGTTGTAAGAACAAAGTTACCTGTTCCAGCTTGCAATGTAAGAGCTGCTGCACCTGTAGCAGATCCAATAGTTACCAAATTAGCTTGTGTAGAATCACCAATATGGATTGTACGTGCTGCCGCACCTGTACCAATATTGATAGTATCTGTAGTTGCATCTGCACCAATACTAATAGCTGTACCACCGGATGCCCATGTACCACCAGCCGTAAATGTTACAGTGGTTGCTCCAAGTGTAGTAAATACAGCAGAATTTGGAGTAGTTCCTCCAGTTGCAGGAGGAGCAGCAAACACAGCTGCAAGGTTTGATGGCTGTACTGCTAGAGCAGTAACTCCTGGAATAGTTGCTGTCCCTGCGACTGCCTGAGCATTAGTAGCAAGGTTCGTTATACCAGTAACGGTTGTTTGGGCAATATTAGCGCCTCCAATAACTACACTTTGCACATATGTGAAGACATCATTAGCTAATGGCACTACTGCTCCTGCTGGTGCAGTACCGCCTTCTAATTGAGCAAGAGTCGAAAGTTTTACGGTACCGAAGGTTGTAGTCGTTGCTGGATTAGCACCGGCAGTCACCCAACTCACTCCATTGTATACGTATTCAGTAGGAGGATTAGTAGACTTATCAAAATATGCTTGTCCCAATTGTCCTTTAAAACTAGCTGAAGGTGGCCCAAATCCTGTAAGTGCAGGAGGTGGAACATTTATTAAACCGCCAATACCATATGCGAGTGACATTTTTAACCTCTTTTTAAAAGCACCAAAATATGACATTTTTTCAGTAAAATCTATTATTTATATTTTTATTTAACCTATAGTGACCTCTAGTGACGTATTTGGTGACACATGATGAATAGTAAAGAAAATGAATTTCTATCGATTAAAGAGTTTGCTTCTAAAATAGCAGTACATCCTAGCACTATTCGAAGAGCCATAAAGAATGGTCGTATTACTGCATGTGATATAGGATCAGCAAATAAGAAAGTCTATCGCATTGCTAGATCAGAAATAGATAGGATTTCTTTGCTAAACTTAAAAAATATTATTGATAAATTGGTAGAAGACAGAATGGAGAAAATTCATTCCGAAGTTCTTGCAAAGAATCCGTAAATCATTATAATTTAGTGAGAAAGGAGAAAAATCATGGATTGGACACAAGTTTTTGTTCTGATAGCATCAAATTTCGGTCTATTTTTATGGGTTCGAAGTGAATCTAGACAAGATCATAGACAAGTTATTGATCTCATTTCTGCTATAGAAAGAGAAATGAAGGATTTCCATGGGAGGCTTTGTGCTATAGAAGAGAGGAATAAAAAATGAGTTATTTACTAATTGTTTTAGGAATTTTTACTGTAATAGCGGTGTTAGGATTTATTGACGCATGCAAAAAAGATAAAGAAATATCTATCGATGAGCCTTGGCTCTAATCTATAAATCTATATCTTTCTTTACCTTCTTCTTCTTGCATCTTTTCATCTAATTCATTTAGATATTTATTAAATAACTTAGAATCTTCCTTAGCAGCTGCTTTCAAAGTATTTCCATATATTTTTGCTAAAGTAGGAGATTTTGATATTCTATAGGTCAATTTTGCAGCTTGATAAGGTAAAATTGCTCCTACAGTTCCAGATGCAGCTCCTCCTATGTTTCCACCTACTACGTGTAGAAGACCATGTGTAACAGGACTTTGGACTACATTATTTTCAATCCAATGAGATACAAAATTAGACTTAGCTAAAGTTCCAAAAGCTTCATCTGCTGCCTTGTAATCTTTGTAAAACTTAGGATTTTTCTTACCATATTCATCAATGGTCTGATTTAAGTAAGATCCTATTCTCTTAGCAAAATTTTTTACAGTTTTTTGATCTCCTTTTTTAGGGACTTCTTTGTAAAGAGTTGCAAGTTCCTTATTTAAACTTCTTTTTTGAGCAATTGCTTGTTCTACACTGATTTCACCATTTTGGATCAAATTTTTTGCTTTCTCCGATTGATTAATGACAAATTTTTCCTGAGGAGATAAATTCTCTAATGGCCTTCCTTTTGTAATTTGGTGTTCAAGATTGTCTAAATTTTTTGATAATGAAGAAGCATTAGACCTGGCACTGGATGGCAAATTTTCCTCTGCTTTTCTATATAGTTTTCCTACTTGTTTCGCAGCAGATTCTTGATCTAATACTGAAAGTAAAAATAAAGATCCTAATTTTGTAATATCGCCTGCTGTTTCACTTCCAACTACTTGTTTGGTGGTTTCACCGGCTAAATTAGCACCAACAGATTTGAAAAAACTTTTTAGAGCTCCTCCTGCTTTTAGTCCCTTAGATACTACAGAAGAAGGACTTAACAATAGCGCAGTATCTTCTAAAACATCATCTACAAAACTTTCAACTTTATTTTTTGGCTTTAAGTATTCACCTGTTTTTTCTTCTAAACCTTTTCTATGAGTAGCAGTTGTAGGAAGTATTTTTCCTAAAGCAGTTTCTTCATATGGGACACCTTCTTTTCCTGTTATTAGTTTAGAAGCAGGTTTGGCTACAAATTGATTCACTAAAGAAAAGATGTCTCCAGGAACTCCAACGGCTCTAGTAGCTATATTTGATGCAGTTCTACTTCCATGCCTAAGAGCTTCTTTACCAGACGAAAGAAATTTATTTTCCTTGGGTTCTTCTTCTTCTAGAAATCTATATGCCATTTATTGACCCTCAGGTATCCAATTTTCCCCATCGCTCACAAAAATTTCTCCAGTACCTTCATCTACAATTCTTCTTCCTTTAAATTCAGAAGCAGCTGGTTTGGAACTAAATTCACCAACTTCTTTAAATTGCTCTGCTAGTTTTTCTATTTTACTTTCAGAAATTTCTTCAGCTAATCTTTGAGCTACGTCTGCATCTATATTTCTGACGCCTCCAGCTCTGTCATAAACATTCTTAAGATTTTTATAGTAAACAGAATTTATCTTGTTCACGATTCTCATCTGATCTACTAATTGTCTTCTACCTTCAGATGAATTTAAGAGAGTTGGAAAACGTTTTAAATATTGAGTTAAGTCAAAGTTAGTGACTCTAGAACCAAAAGTATTTTTTGCTCCGGAAGAAAATTCATTCAATGTTTTAACAAATCTTTGAGCTTCAGGAGATGCTAGAAATGCAGCTCTTAAATTTCCTTCTTTGTCTATATTTAGACGTCCTAATCCTTTAGGCAATTTTTTGCTTTTTTCCAAATGTTCTAATATGTCTAATCTTTCCTTATCCCTAGCCATTCCCTCTAGTTTAGTACTAGCTTCTTCATATTTCTTTAGTCCAGTATCATATCTTTCTTTTCCCCTGGCTATTTTTTCTGCAGGCAATAACCCTTCATCTTGCTGTGATTTAATATCTTTTATTTCATCAAAAACTTTTTCTTCAGGATTTTTTTGTTGAGGTTGCATCTCTTGTTGTGGGGATTGTTGTTTTTCTTGGAATCCAAGCATTTCATCCAGATCTATTCCCCTAGATTTAGCGTCTAAAGCAGCTTTAGTTAGAAGAGTTCTTTCTCCTTGGCCGCTGGCTAACCATACATCAGCAAATTTCTCTCCAAAAGCTTCTTTTATTTTTTTAAAGTTTTCTTCATCCGCTTCATAATTTCCTTTCAATTTTGAATACTGATTTTCTTGAGATAAAGCAGAATCTAAAAATGATTGTAGCATTTTTGGATCACGAATATCAGAAACGTCTTTTCCAATCAAACCACTAAGAGATTGTCTTTCTTTTTTTCCTAGTAATTCTTCTGGAATAAGTTTTGCTCCTTCTTGAGCAGCCGCTCCAAATGCATTTGCAAATCTTTCTCTGTTTGATTTTGGTCTTTGAACGAAGTTTATCATATTTTTTCCTAGATGAATGCTCTTCCTGCTGCTGATCCTATTTTACCACCTACCGCAGCTCCTGCTGGTCCTCCAAATGCTGCTCCAATCGCTCCTCCTGCTATAGGAAGTGCACCTCCTAATATTTGTTTCCAAAAAGGTTGCTCTTCTTCATATCCATATTGTTCATAAGGTCTTTGACCTAATAAAGTATTGCTCATGCCCATTAAGTCTTGTAATGCCTGTCTTTGTAAACCCTGACGTCTTGATTGAAGATCTTGTGCAAAATCAGAAGAAGCTTGCGTGGCTGTATTTTGGAATCCACTACTTCTTCTACCACCAAGTCCCATTCCACTAAATCTAGAAGCAAGATTACCTTGTAATCCTGAAAATTGCCTCATAGCAGGAGCTTCCATTTGTGAAAACAGTTGTTCATCTCCTCCTGCTAGACGAGATAGATAACTATCAGGACCTACATGAGAAAAAAGGCTTTTGAATAATTGCATTTGCTCAGGAGTATATTGTTGAGAAGATTCTATTCTTTGCCCAGCAATGCGACCTACAGGTCCCCTTGATCCATATTGAGACGACATACATACCTCTATTTTTCTATACAATAACACTGTAAAGAAATTAATTTCATTATAGTTCTTATTTTATTAAGGCTGAGAAAGCCATTCTAAAACTAATGTTCCCTTGACAAGCGTAGGATGTCCTGCTCCTACAGTAAATATAATATTTGTGGAGGTTACATAAAAACCCAACTGTCCTGCTATTGCCACATTGCTCCCAAAAATCAATCCATAAGTATTTGTGTTATCTGTATATGACCCAAAACATCTCACAAATTGACCAGCGACTACGTTCGGAATGTTATGAGCTATGGAAGCTGTACTGGTAAAAGTGTATACTTGTCTAAATCCTTGCTGACGTTGATTATTCAGCAAAAACCATGACTCTCCATTAATAGCAGGTCTAGAAGTTGGGAATATAGATATAATGCGATTGTTGACTGCATTAGCTGTATCTATATAAGCTTTATTCACTTCCACAGTGAGTTGTTTCAATTCTTCTGGAAATTCTCTAGAGGTTCTTAGGTATGGAATCTGATTGATTATATTAGTAGACATATAAACCTATGATAATAATTGACTTGGTGAGCAATCTAATATAAATCCATGTATTTCAATTTCTGAAAATTGATTGGTAAATTCTACATCTCTCATCTGTTGATCTGACATAGTAAAACCTACTTGTACCGTATCTCCTATAAGAGAAGTATTGATCCTGTGCCATATTTGTGATTGTGTCTTAGCTGTCACCATCTGTAAATTTGTATTAGCAGGGGTTAGACCCAAATTTGTACTTTCAGGACAAGTGTAGAGAATAGTACTGTAAACCAAAGAATTATTAATAGAATTAGCATCAGGCACAATAGGACCGTCATTATACGCATTAGTTCCATCCTGACTCAAAAATATTAAAAGAGTTATTTGAGAATCATCTGTAGTTGTTAATAAATATTGCTGAGGTCCGAGACGTGTCTTTCTTCCCAATTGCCAAGCTGTTGGAAATTGTTTAGTTTGTACGAATGGAACGTACATTCTAGTTATCAATCCCCCTCCTAAATAAGTCAGTCCAGTTGCAATGGAAGGATTAAACATAAACGAATCCTGTGCAGTTGTAGATACTTGGAATATTTTCCCATTTACAGCTGCACCTACAGTTCCCAATGCACCACTTATTACAAAATAATCTCCTGTATTCAAACAATGATCATGAGAAGTAATTGTGTTGGAAGTGATGTTTTGAATTTGAAGAGAAACTCCTTCTGCAGTGCCTATATTTCTTAAAATCACGAAACCTTGTTGATTGCCACCAATCACCAAAGGATTTAACAAGGTTGATTGTCCTGCATTCCAAGGTTGAGTCCATTCACTCCATGTTTCAAATTGATTTCCCACTGTAGCCCACGTGAACCCAGTCTGTTTTCTAAATAGACCATAGGTAGTGTAACATTCTCTAAATATTGCCCAAGAATCATCTCTGTAATTATATTGTAAAGTCTGTGTAGGAAATCTATAATTTATGCTAGTTACAGGATAAGTAAAATAGATCCATTCACTTAGGTAATCTCTTTGAGAGCAAACTCTTTCCGTACCATTATTTGGCAATCTGATTTCAAATACTTCATCAGGTATCTCTAGATCAAACCTAGTAGACGCTGTTTGACTTGTGATAATAAAACCTCTACTACCACGTGTCATAACTCCTTTATCTAGATTAATTGCTGAAAAAGTGCTGCCTGAACCCATCTCAGTATTAATGATAAAAAAATTGAATGGAATGATGTCATTTCCTGAATATACTAATCTGGTTTCCATTCTAGTAAATCCAACAATTAGAACATCTTCATTAGTGCTAACCGTTACTATTTCCTGTTCTACACCAGCTGTAAGAAAACCTCCAAATCCAGTAATATCTTCAAAATAAGCAGAAGGAGTGGCACTTTGATTAATTGGAACTAATACTGGAACATAACCAGGAGGAGTTACCGGGAAGAGAGGATAATTAATTGCAGGAGCTGTGAACGAACACGTATAATAAGCCGTTCCATTCTGACTATAAATAACAGTATCTTGAAGATAAATTTGACTGTTGACATCAGATGTTTGAACAACAGGACCAAAAAATAGTAGACGATCTTTAAATGGTACTATTGCTCTTGCTCCTACCAGATACCATTGATCCAAACCTAAATCGGATACGGAATAATCCATATTAGAAAGAGGTGGTGAAAAATTTACCCATCCATTAGGACCAGTAGTCGGATCTCCATCATAAAATCGTAAGCTATCTTTTGTAGGATCTGATCTATTAGTAAGATATTGTGCTATGCCTCCAGAAACATAAGCACCACCAAGGGTAGCATTTGGAAATTCAACTTGTACTGTATTTGCAG
>Ga0265338_10001607_pt1 | contig 36265 bp, 38 predicted proteins | sample 42126metaG_FD_193579 | JGI IMG/M metagenome (GOLD analysis project Ga0265338, IMG submission 193579) | Rhizosphere microbial communities from Carex aquatilis grown in University of Washington, Seatle, WA, United States - 4-21-26 metaG | ecosystem: Host-associated > Plants > Roots > Rhizosphere...
CCCAGAGCCCGCCTGAACCCCGGCCGTCCTGAATTCCGCCCTGCGAAGCCCGCCCTGCGAAGCCCCGCCCTGCGGGGTCAGCCCTGCGGGGTCAGCCCTGCGGGGTCAGCCCTGCGAAGCCCCGCCCTCGGGGTCAGCCCGCGAACGTCCAGCGGGTGGGCGAACCGGTGAAGTCGCCGTGCACCATGCCGAACACCCGCTGCGGGCGGACCGAGAATGTGGCATTGACCCCGGGGTCCAGGAAGCTGAACTCGATGTCTGTCGAATATTTCTCATTCATCAGGTCGATGACCCGCCGCAGGCTGGCCGGGTCGGTGACGACCCGGGCGGTGCCTTCCATAATGACCGGGTTCACGGCGTCTTCGGTGGTGACCACGCAGCGCGGATCGGTCATCAGGTTCCGGGCCTTGCGTGACTGGACGCCGCTGGTGAACCAGAGTTCGCTGTCGTCCCACATGCCCCAGACCGGCATGGCGTGCGGGGCACCGTCCGGGCGGATGGTCGACACCCAGTAGTTCTGCGCGCTTGTCAGCCGTTGCGCGGCCCATGACCAGGGAAGCAGCCCGCTGCCTTCATCGGCCGCCGCGATGCCATAGCCGGGCATGAAGGGCCTGCTCACCCGAGGGAGCTCCATACCTCCCAGACATACCGTTAGCGGGTCCCGGCCGGATGGTGTTTTGGTGATCCCATGCCAGCCCATCCGGCCGTTTCCGGTTGCGGCGGCGGCAGGCTAACGTGGGGACCCGTGAAAGCATCTCCCGAGGCGCAGCTGCGGCTGCTTGAGCTGGCCGACTTGGACGCCGAACTCGGTCGGCTGGATCATCGTCGGCGGACCCTCCCGGAGAACGAGGAGGCCGACCGGCTTGCGGCGCGGGACGTGGCACTGCGCGACGAGGTCGCGTCCCTGGAGGCCCGCGAGCGGGACCTCGGACGGGAGCAGGTCAAGGCCGAGGGCGATGTCGAGCAGGTCCAGGCGCGGGTCCAGCGGGACCGGGCGCGGCTGGACGCCGGCCAGGTGTCCTCGCCCCGCGAACTGGAGAACCTGCAATCAGAAATCGCGTCGCTGGCCCGGCGCCAGTCCGATCTTGAGGAGATCGTGCTGGACGTGATGGAGCGCACCGAGGAGGCAACGAGCCGCCGGACCGCGCTGACCGCCGAGCGGGCCCAGATCGCGGGCGAACTCGCTGAGGTCGTGGCGCGCCGGGATGCCGCCCTCGGCGAGATCGCGGAGGAGGCAGGGAAAGCCCAGGACCGCAGGACGGGCGTCGCGGCCGGGGAACCAGCCGATCTCATGGCGCTGTATGAGAAGCTCCGCGCCCAGCATGGGGTGGGCGCGGCCGCCCTCCGCGGCGGGCGCTGCCAGGGCTGCCACCTCTCGCTCAACACGGTGGACCTGAACACCATCCGGGCGGCGGCACCCGATGAGGTGCTCCGCTGCGAGGAATGCCGCCGGATCCTGGTGCGGACCCCCGAGTCCGGCCTGTGACCCGCAAGCTCGTCGTCGAGGCCGACGGCGGCTCACGGGGCAACCCGGGGCCGGCCGGCTACGGCGCCCTGGTGCGCGACGCGCAGACCGGGGAACTGCTGACCGAGATAGCCGAGAGCGTAGGCCGGGCCACCAACAATGTGGCCGAGTACTCCGGCCTGGTCGCGGGCCTGCGGGCCGCCGCGGACCTGGCCCCGGGCGCCGATGTCGAAGTCCGGATGGACTCCAAGCTGGTGGTCGAGCAGATGTCCGGGCGCTGGCAGATCAAGCACCCCGATATGCGGCCGCTGGCTGCTGCCGCCCGGGACGCGGCCGGCAGGCTCGGCCGGGTCACCTACACCTGGGTGCCGCGGGCCCAGAACTCGCACGCGGACCGGCTGGCCAACGAGGCCATGGATGCCGCACAGCAGGATCGCGGCGGGGGTGGTGACCGGCGGGGGACGGGCCGTGCGGAAGGAAATGGTTCTCCCCCTGCGGCCACGGGCCCGGCACCTGCGCCGCAGCCGGGCCCGGGCTGGACCGCGGCGCGAGGCACGCCGACCACCACGGTGCTGCTGCGGCACGGGGAGACGCCGCTCTCGCCCGAGCGCAGGTTCGCCGGCCGGGCCGACATCCCGCTGACCGCGGCGGGGGTACGCCAGGCCGAGGCGGCCGCGCGGCGGCTGGCGGCCCGCGGCGGGATCGACGCCATCGTGACCTCCCCGCTGCGGCGGGCCCGGCTGACCGCTGACGCGGTCGCCGCGGCCACCGGGGCGCCGGTGACCGTCGACGACGCGTGGATGGAGATGGACTTCGGCGAGTGGGAGGGCCTGAGCTACGCGGAGGCAGCGGAGCGCTGGCCGGACCAGATGGCCGCCTGGATGAAGGATTCAGCGGTGCCGCCGCCGGGCGGGGAGAGCCTGACGGCGTGCGGGCGGCGGGTGCTGCCTGCGCTGGGCCGCGTGCTGGACGCGCAGCAGGGGGCCACCGTGGTCGTGGTCAGCCATGTCACCCCGATGAAGATCGCGCTGCGGCAGGCGCTGCTCGCCCCGCCGCCGGCGATGCGCCGGATGCACCTCGATGTGGCGTGCCTGTGCGAGATCGACTGGTACGACGAGGGTCTCGGGGTGGTGCGGACCTTCAACGACACCGGGCACCTTCAGCCGCGCGAACCGGCGCTGAGCGCCTATGCTGAGGAGCGCGGTGGGTGAGCCGGCCGGGCGGCCGCGCCGGGATCATGGCTCCATGAACCTATGGGGCATGGACCTGGTGAGGAAGGTCCGGGCTCCGCAGGGCAGGGTGGTCGGTAACGCCGACCCGGGGTGACCCGCGGGACAGTGCCACAGAAAACAGACCGCCGCTGGCCAGGCTTCCGGTCCGGCCGGCGGTAAGGGTGAAACGGTGGTGTAAGAGACCACCAGCGCCGCAGGTGACTGCGGCGGCTTGGTAAACCCCACCTGGAGCAAGGTCAAAAGGCTGGCTTCGGCTGGCTGCGCGAGTGCTTGAGGGCGGCCCGCCCGATGCTCGCGGGTAGACCGCACGAGGCTGCCGGCAACGGCAGTCCCAGATGGATGGCCGTCGGCCCGCTTCGGCGGGTGCACAGAACCCGGCCTACAGGCCGGCTCACCCACCGCCTGACCGGGGAGAGGTGGCCGGCCCGTGGGCGAGGTGCTTCCGCATTGACGGCTGCGGCGTTTGACTACGTCACTGGCCTATCGATATGCCAGCTCATCACGGGTCAGCCGGTGTCCATTCACGGGTGGATGAGGTAGCGGGGTAGGTTCGGGCGTTCTTTTGTCCTGGGTTGCGGCTGGGTTCGGCGTGCGTCTATTTGATCGCCGGCGGCGGGCGTGGGAGCCTACGGCGCGTGCCCGATGAGCTCGTGCCCGATGATGCTGGCGGACTGCGTGCTGCGAACGCGCGGCTGCGGGAGATCCTGGCGGACCGGGCGGAAGAGGCCGTGGCGCTGGAGGCGGCGCTGGGCGCCGAGCGAGAGCTACGGCGGCTGCTTGAGCTGCGGGTGGCGGAGCTGGAGCGGCGGCTGGGGATGGACAGCTCGAACTCCGGGACGCCCAGCTCGAAGGAGGGCATCGCCGCTCGGGAGGGCCGCAAGGCCCGGCAGTGGCAGTCATCAGAGCGGGAGCGCAGCAAGGACCGCAAGCGCGGCGGGCAGCCCGGCCATGCGGGGAAGGGCCTGGCCAGGGATCCGGAGCCGGATGAGGAGAAGGACGCGGCCCCGCCGGCGGAGTGCCGCAAGTGCGCGGCGAGCCTGGACGGCGCGGCCGTCGCGGGGCGGCGGCGGGCGCAGTCCTGGGACGTGGAGGTCACCCGGAAGGTGACGGAGTGGCTGCTGCCGGGCCTGTGCTGCCCGTGCTGCGGCGAGGTGACGTTCGCGGCCCCGCCGCCTGGCCTGCACGCCGGGTCGGTGTCGTACGGGCCGGTGCTGAACGCGGCCGCGGTCCTGCTGACGGCGTACGGGAACGTCCCGCCTGAGCGCGCGGCGTCCCTGATCGGCATGCTGCTGGGCGCGGACGTCTCGGCCGGGTGGGTGGACAAGGCCAGTTCCCGGCTGTCGGCGCTGCTCGGCGCGGCCGGCCTGGGCGAGGCGATGCTCGCCGCGCTGGCCAGCCAGGGCGTGCTGGCCGCCGACGAGACCCCCGTTAACGTCCTGGGCGGGGACGCCGCCCCGCAGCGCCCGCCAGCCGGGGAGGACGGAGAGCAGGACCCGGGGGAGAAGGACGGCAAGGCGGGCGCCGGCGCGCCGCACGTGCTGATCGTCCGTACCCCCGACGGGCTGCTGACCTGGCTGTCCGCCATCTCCTCGCGGCGCAAGGGCGAGGTCGGCGGCGGGATCCCCGCCGCGTTCACCGGGACCCTGATCACCGACGGCTACATGGGTTACCAGCACCTGCTGCCCCGGCTGGCAGGCATCCAGCAATGCTGCCAGCACGTCATCCGCCGCGCCCGCGCCGTCGCCGGCCTGGATCCCGGCAGCCTCCAGTCCTGGGCCGGGGACATCATCGCGCTCCTGCGCGAGGCGCAGCATGCCGTCGAGGCCGCCCGCGCCCGCGGCGACACCAGCCTGGACGCGGAAGTGCTCGATGACCTGCGGGAACGCTACGACAAGGCGGCCACGCACGGGATCATCCACAACCGGCTCCGCGACTGGCACGACGGCAACCACCCCGGCTACAGCCTCGGCTGCTGGCTGCGGGACTACAAGGACCAGGTCCTGCTGTTCACCACGGACTTCTCCGTCGACTGGACTAACAACGTCTCCGAGCGCGGTGCCAAGGCCGCCAAGCGCCACCAGGCCGTCTCCGACTACTGGCACTCCCTGGCCACCCTGGCCCGCTGGTGCAGGATCCGCAGTTACCTGGAAAGCGCCATGGCCCACGGCGTCACAGCCCTTGACGCCATCCGCGCCGCCCTCCAGGGAAAGCCCTGGCTCCCTCCGCTCCCCGCCACGGCCTGACCTAAATCACCAGGTAACAGACCCCGTGAATGGACACGCAGCGTCGGGTTGTCGTCCCGGCCGGAGCGCAGCTTCCAGAAGTTCGCGCCGGAGATCTTCTCCCCCGTCGCCGCCTCGATGGCCGCGGCTATCTCGACGTTCTTTCTTGGGTTTCCTGCGCTCTAGCAGGCCACCTGTTCCGAAGCAGCCGCTCAATCCGCCTGGCCGGCTGAGGCAAGCACGTGACCCGGTTCGTGAGCGCGATCAAAGGCCCATGCGCCAACCCGGATCGCGATCCCGGCCAAGCGACCCGCCTACACGGACAGTGATCCCGCTGGTGGGGGAAGATCCAGTCGACGGCACCCGTCCGTGTCCTGGCCGACGGGACCAGGAGCGATGCCGTTCCGGCACAGGCCGCACTTATTGCCCTCGCCAACGGTCACCACCTTCAGGGTGTCGGTACCGACGTGCGCATCGACACCGTTCCGGGCGATCAGCCCGTGAAGGCGGTCGTCAGGCCGGTCCGCCGTACCGACCGGCGGTCCACACGATGTGCCTGAAGTGCTCCGGTGCCAGCGGCTGATCCGCTGTGACGCCAGCGGGCTCCTCCCCGGCCTGGAAGTACACGACCGCGCACCTGCAGCAGTACCAGCCCATACGCCATACCGCCTCCGCCGCGGGCCTGCCCGCCTTGATCTTCGACTGGCGGGCGACAGCCAGGGACAGCGAGAAGACGAACAGCACGAGCGAGAGCCCTGCGGTCACGCCGACTACCCAGTCGGCCGCCCCGTTTGAGTGGAGGATGAGCGCGCCCAAGCCCAGGACGAAAGCGACGAAAAAAAGTCCCCGGCCAGCGCCGTCGGGTGCCATGGCCAGGTCCCTCGCGGCGACGACAGGCAACGCCGCCGCGCTCACGGTCACCCTGACCTCGTTGTCACGGATCGCGCGCGTCGCCGCCGCACTGGAGCGCGCCGAGGCATAGGCGGCGGGCACGCTGAGAATGCTGTCCCTGGACCCGCACCTAGGGCACGGCGCCAGCCGGCTGTCACGCCCATACGGAACCATCGGACTCCCCCCGCCAGCGCCGGCCGACGCCCGTCATCCCGCAGCACCCCGGACCGGCTGCACCCTGCCGATCCGTCAATCGTCTCGGCAACCCGGGACAAATACAAGGTCCCTAGCTCCCCCGCTCCCCGCCATCGCCTGAGCTACATCACCAGGTCACGGACACCCGTGAATGGACACGTCAGCCGCTCGTGCCGCGATGACGCAGTGGTAACGCGACACCGGCGTATCAGAACAGACCGTTGCCGTGCGGCAGCGTATCTGGCTTGGTGAAGACCACGTCCCAGTGCTCGGCGAGGTTATGGCCGTCGACCCGGAAGAGGTCGTAGAACGCCGCTGGGGAGTCATGAAGGGTTCCCTCGCCCTGGGTGAAGACGAACTCGCCATCGGCGACGATATGGTGCGCCCGCTCAACGACCGCGGCCCACACTCCAGACTGGATCGCGCCGCCAAGTCCGCTCACGCCGTCCGCGATCTGGGGATTGTGCTGGATGAACTGGTCGCCGTCAAAGAAGCGCGTGATCTGGGAGCGGTCTGCTCCCATCATGATGAGCGCCACGAACTCCTCGACGAGCTTCCTGCTTGCGGCCGTGTTCTGTGGTTCGGTCACCTCGGTGGGCCCGTCGGTCATCGAGTGACCCGACACCGTCTCGTTCACCCACGCCTGGCGGGCATCCCAGTGTTCGACGATCTTGTCATCCGCTACTCGCCACAGGTCGCAGCCGACTACCGGGGTGAGGCCGTCTCCGTGATAGAGACCATGGGCTACCACCAGGTCATCCTCGCTGAGGACCCGTAGCTTCTCGTGGCGGAAGCCTTCTGGAAGGTTGCTCGCCGCATCGCGCAACCCGTCGAGGCCGGGCCCGCTTAATGTCGAGTGCTCCGTGTATCCGGCCGCCCAGTACTGTTCGGCCGCGCTTATGTCGCGTTTGCCGAACAGTTCGGCTGTTGCGCGCAGCACGAGGTCTTTCGCGTTCACTGGTTGTTCCCTTCGCCTGCGTCGTGCTCCGGCACGGGGGTGAACAGCTGAATATCTGGCGGTCCCAGGAGTATCTCGGCGAACGCGGCCATCAAAGACTTGACGTGAGGTCCCTGCAGATGCCGCTGCCAGTCCGCACGAGATTCCCAGCGCTCCAGCGCCACGATGATCGCTGGATCGCCTACGGAGCGGTGGAGGCTGAACTCGAGGTTGCCCGGCTGAGCCCGGGTCGGCGCGACCGCAGCCAGCAACTCGCGTTCAAGCTCACTGGCTTGGCCGGACTTGGCGGTTGCCTTGGCGATGCTGACCAGCTCCGCCACCGTCCCATTGTCCCCGCCCCGCGCTGAGTTTCCATCCTCGCCGGGAGCCTGGAAGGGCTTGCCGACGCCGGTCTCGGCGAATAGGCGCAGGCTTTCCAGGTAATAGCCCCAATTAAAGTTGTAAGTGCCGTAGGCGTCGTCGCTCAGCTCGCGCGCGTAATTCTGCCAGAAACGAAGAAGCGTGCCGCCATCTTTTCTGTCGACCTCAAATCGGAAACTGTTCTCGGCCCACGGCTCATGCCCTCCAACGCATTCCCAGCACAGCAAGGCAGGTGGCTCGAGCTCGGTGATCCGCATGTCGGGATTGAAGTCACCACCAAAGGTGAAATCCACGACGGCACCCACCGCCGCCTCCGCTTGCACCTGGGTGGTCCACCATCCCGACAGTCCTTCGGTACTCGTCAGCGCCGCGAAGACCTTCTCGGGCGGCGCCGCGATCTCGAACACGTGGTGGATCGTCTTCATTGCTCACTCCTGCGTCGTGGCGGGCTTGGCGGTGGCCAGCACTTGTGCGGGTGTGGGGATCATGTCGTGTGCCTCGCGACCGTGCTCCTGGGCCGCGGCGACGAGCTCGTCCTCGGTGCCGCGAGCGCGCCAGCCGCAGTCGCACACAATCTCCTTCTCCATGCCACGCTCCTCGGTCGGATTCGGTCCGCACACTACGCTCAAGGGGTTGCGAGACGGTTGGGAGACGGGTGTGACATTGCGGGTCTATCTCACCGGAGGGCTGTGCCTCGAATCCGGTGAGCACCTACTGGCCGAGTCGTCGCTCCCCGGACCGCAGGGTCGTCATCTGCTCGGCTTCCTGGCGGCAGAGCACGCGCGACCGCTGTCGAGGGACGAACTTGCCGACGAGCTGTGGCCGGGGAACCTGCCGCCTGCCTGGGAAGGCTCACTCAAGTCTCTCGTCAGCAAGGTCCGCGCCGCGCTTGCCCGCGCCGGCTTGCCAGGCGCCGAGCTGATCAGGAATGCTTTCGGCGCCTACCAGTTCCGGCTGCCCAACGACGGATGGGTGGACGTCGACGCCGCGGTGCTTGGGCTCCATCTGGCCGAGGCCGCCCTCGCGGCCGGTGATCTTGACCGGGCGGCTGGCCACGCCTTTGTCGCCCGGCTGATCACCGCGCGGCCGTTCCTGCCCGGCGTGGAGGGAGCCTGGACCCAAGGGTGGCGGTCCAGGCTGCAGGACCTTCGGATCCGGGCCCTGGAGTGCATGGCCGAGGTGCAGTTCCAGCAAGGCCAGACTTCGGCGGCGCTCCGCGGCGCGGAGCTTGTACTCGAACTCGACGAGCTGCGCGAGAGCGCCTGGCGGATCCTGATGCGCGCCCACGCCGCCGACGGGAATCTCGGCACCGCCATGCGCGCCTACGAACGCTGCCGCCAGACCCTGCATGAGCAGGTAGGCACAGCGCCGTCACCCCACACACGCGCCGCGCTGGGCGAACTCCTAGGGTAGCGAAGCCGCCTCGGGCCACGGCAGCGTTCCCGGTGGGGGGACCGAATCCACGATCCGGGTGGTGACCTGCGCCTTTCGCGTGGCGCCTGCCGCTCGTGCCGGCCCGGTGCGGCTCATGGGAGGTAGCCGTGCTGCCGCCAGACGGCGGCAGCACGCGGGTGCATGGGAACGTCGAGGGGCGTCGTCGGTGATTCCTGCACCATGCGCTCAAGGGGCAGCGGCGGCTGGCGGACGCCCCCGATGTCCCACACGATGTCTTCGCGTCGGCTGAACAGGGCCTGGCAGAACTGCTCGATGAGTGCGTCGGGCGTGTCGGTGCGGCAGTAGATGGGCCATCCGCTGTAGTCGACCGCGGGTACGTCACACGGCAGCGAGGGGTAGCGGGACTTCTCGATGAGCCCACGTCGGAAGCCCAGGGCCTGGAGGATCTCCAGGTGATGAGGGCTGAGCGGGAGGAACTGGGCGCCGGCCGCTGCTACCTGGTCCGCCCACATCACGACGCCCTCGTCAAAGATGGCGTCGATCTCGCCGCGCTCAAGCCGTCCGATGCGGGACGGATGGTTGGGCATCGGCTGGTCGGCGCTGATCTCGCCTCCCCAGGCCCGGATGTCGTCGAGGCTGAATCCGTGCGCCCGCAGGACGACGTCCACCATGATCGGCGTGCACGCATCGAGTGAGCCGCGGACCGATACCCGTAACGGGTAGCGGGCGGTGGCGATGTCCTCGAGGCTGGTGAACCCGAGCCGCTCGGTCACCGCGAACCCCAGCCGGTCGTCGTGCGGGAGCACTGCGATCGTCGCGACGTCCCGCGGACTGCTGAATGCGCCGGTACCGCGGTGTGCCATGGTCAGCAGGGCGGCCGGGTTGAGGGTCGACACGTCGACGCGGCGCGCGTGGACGTCCTCGATGGCGTCCGGGTGGTTGGCGCCGTAGAAGGCAAAGCGCCCGGGTCCGGTGTGGCTCTCCATCACGACGGACACGGCGCGGTAGGGCCAGTCCTCGCTGAGCATTATCTGGCGGGCCACGTCCAGGAACAGCATCGGCCGGAGGTTCGTCGGATCCACGGGGGCGACCGGACGATAGGGCTCTGCCACGGTTCTCCTCTTCACGCGGCCCGCATCCCCGGCACTGCCACCGCGGCCGCGCGGACCCACGAGCCAAGTCCATCGCACGATCTGCGACGTGTCCAACGCCGGTTCCGCAGGCCCGAGTCCAGCGCGCCGAAAACCCGGTTCCCGAGCGCCAAGGACAGGGCCATCGCCCCCGGCGGCCGGCCCGGACAGCGGCGACCTTCGCACTGGATTCCTGCGTCTTCTCGGCAGCGTGCGGCCCGGATGGGCTAGCGGGCGAGGGCGCCCATCGGATCCCACGCCGGCAGCACGACCGGCTCGGTGCCGAATGCCTGCTGCAGTGCTTCGGGGAGCGAGTCGCGTCGTGCTGCGATCTCAAACACGTATTCGTCGAACCAGGAGTCGTTCATGGTGTAGAAGCCGTCCCGGCCCTTGTCCGCTCCCCAGCTGTTCTCCACGCGCCACCTTCGGGTGACACTGCCCAGGACATCTACTCCGGTGAAGAGCATGGCGTGAGTCATCTGGGTCTCGTGGTAGACGAGGCGGTCGGCCTTGTTGAGGGTGAAGGCCGTGTCGTAGACCGATGACAGGTCGTAGAGGTTGGCGTCCCACACGGCGTAATCGTTGCTCATCATCTTGCCGACGTCGCAGCCGAACCAGACCGGCTCGCCTTGCTGCAAGGTCCGCGAGGCGATGTCCTTGATCATCGACATGTCGACGTTGAGGTAGGTGACCGGCGAAGCGCCGACCACGTTGCCGAGGTACTCGACGGTAAAGGTCCGGCCGGCCGGGCTCGACGAGCGCGGGTCGTGCACAAGGCACACGTAGTCGTCGATGGGCAGGTCCACGTACTTGGCCGCGAACTCCCGGGGAGTGACCACCCCATCACGGTGGAACTCGCGATCCTTGTCCGTCCACTGCCAGTCGAAGCGGTCCGGCGGGGTTCCGAGGTGGATGCTCAGCACCCGGTAGACGACCCGGAGGATGTCCGCCTTCTCGGCCCGGGCCGCGTCCACGCCCCGGGCGGATGCCTCGCGCACCGACTTGGTCCCCTGACGCAGCAGGTTGCGCAGCACCGAGTTCATCCGGGCAGTGTTGGCGGAACTGTGCGTCTCGGGCATGACCGCCTTGGGCACGAGGCCATGCTTGTTGACGATGGCCACGAACATGTTCCACTGGCCGCCGTCGTTGGCCACCGAGTCGAGGAGGTAGGCAACGGTCCGGTCATCAAGGGAGCGGCCAGCCGTTTCGATGGCGGCTTCGAGAAAGTAGTTGGCTCGCTCGAGCTTGTCCCAGAACATCGCATAGTTCTGCGAGAACTCGAAATCCTTCAGCCCCATTGTCCGCATGGCGCCGACGCGCAGCAGATTGAGCCCGGCGAATAGCCAGCACCGGCCGCTGTGCTCTTGATTGGTGACCTTCCAGTCGTCCAGCAGCGTGGAGAGGGAGTGGTCAGTGTTGTTGATGATCTCCCGGTTGATGGCCACATCATCGACCGCAACCTGCGTCACCGCGTTCTGCGCGAGCCGGTAGGCCGGGCTAGCGGAAAAGTCTTTCCGGAGCAGCTCCAGCTCCCCGGCGCTCAACGTCCCGTTCACGTTCGGCGTCTCCCCTCTCCGTCGGCCAGCGCTCGGCCTCCCGCATCAAGTTACCAGCGGGCCCGCGCGGCACCGGATGGCTCTCGCGCCAGGCACGCGACCGGGCCCGGGCCGGGCTGAGCAGCACGTCGGGGGAAGTTCCTCAGACCGAGACCAGGTCGCACACGAAGATCAGGGTCTCGCCCGGTGCGATCACATGCCCGGCGCCCTTGTCTCCGTAGGCCAGGCCCGGTGGAATGATCAGCTGGCGGCGGCCGCCGACCTTCATTCCCTGCACACCCTGATCCCAGCCGGCAATGACCTGTCCGGCGCCGAGCTGGAACTCAAGCGGGCCGTCCCGGTCCCAGCTGGCGTCGAACTCCTCGCCCGTGGAGTACGCCACCCCGACGTAGTGGACGTTGACCACATCGCCCGCGCTCGCGACGGCGCCATCACCTTCCCAGACGTCGGTGATTTCCAGATCGGTCGGCGGCTCGCCCCCGGGGAAGTCGATCTCAGGCCTGCCGATGCTCATGCTCGCGTCTCCCTCATAGTTGTGTGACGGCAGCGCGCCCTGGTCCAGCCAGGTACCCAGGCGGCCTCTCCCTGGGAGAGTCACCTCCGCTCAGCGCAAGGTTATGCGCCGCCAGGGTCCCCCGGGCACGCTCCCGTGCGGCGCGCGTTGACCGGCCGCCGTTAGCGGTACCGGGGGCGGCGGGCCGGGGTCAGCGCCCCGCCAGGGCAGGCCCGGTCTGGCGCAATGTGCCAAGCAGCAGCAGATTCAGGTGCCCGCGGATGCCTAGGCCTGGGAACCCAGGCCTAGGCACGCTAGGAGGTCACGGTTCCGGTGACCTTGAAGCCTGACTTCTGGAGAACGCTTCCAGATCGGAGTCCTCGAGCGGCCGCAGTGCGACGGCAACCGGCACGCGAGCCCTCCCTTACCCTCGCCCGATGTGTTCGTACCCGGAATGCAGCAATCACCACCGACGGTCCTCGGGCGCGCCGCCGGAGTGGTCTCCGGGCTGATGACCGATCGTGCCAGGGACAGGACGAAAGACCCTGCCCGGCTGAACACGGAGGCGCGCTTACTGAGTGAAAGACAAGTGGAGGGCCCATGAAGCAAAGGGTGCCCGCGAGGGCTTGGTATTCGCCTGGCCGGCCTGGCCGCCGTCCCCGGGTGCTCGTGGAGGATGATTGTCCGGCTCTGGCGATCTCCGACTTCTCCTTGCTCCAGGATGCAGGCTTTGACGTTGCCTACTGCTCCGGTCCGGGCCGCACTCCCCGGGACTGCCCCCTTCTGCGGGGCCAGCGATGTGACGTGCTGGCCGGCGCCGACGTCGTCCGGCACGGGCTTGATCCAGGACTGGGTATCGCGGCCGCCATCCGGCAGCGGCATCCGCGGATAGCCGTCGTGGCCGGGCAGCGCCGCCGCCCGGACGGCAGCCCGGGGGCGATCCCCGCCGGGTGCGCACCGCTCGTCTCCTCGTGCTCGGTGAAGGGCCAGGTAGATGCGCTGCGCCGGGCGTTGACGAGCCGCGCCCAAGCTTGACCACGCACCCGACGCGCGGCATGGGGGTGAGTGAGGAACTGTGGCGACTCAGCCCGGCGGGCCGCATATATGAGCCAGGGCCGCCGTGAGCTCTCGCATACTGAAGGGCTTGCCGAGGTAGTCGTCAGCCCCGACCGCCAAACCAACCACGAGGTCGGTCTCCGAGCCACGAGCCGTCAGCATGATCACCGGCACCGGACGATCCCGCTGGATCTGACGGCACACCTCCAGACCATCGAAACCCGGGAGCATCAGACCGAGAACCACCACATCCGGTCGTGCGGAAGTGACCAATCGGACCGCGCCCGGGCCGTCCTCCGCCACAGTCACCGAATGGCCATCGCTGCGAAGGTGTGCTGCTATCGCTGCGGCAAGCTCCGCTTCGTCCTCCACCACCACGATCTTGGCCACACGCCGAAATTAACGGATCCGATGTGCAGGTTTCGACACCGCACTTGTGAAGATGTCGTGCAGGCAATCTCCCTCGTCCGTCGCGGACGCCTCATCCAGCGTCATCTGCCGGTGAGCCAGGCGAAGCTCCACGGCGGCAGTTCCAGCCGGCCCGCGGCGATGGCGAGGCCTCCGGTCGTCGAGTGCGCGTGCCGGGGCTGATGCAGGCCGGCCCGGCCGATGACTGAGGTGTCGGCGGACTGGGCGGTGTCGCTGAAGTTGGTAAGTGAGAGAAACGGGGCGCTGCGCGGATGAGACCGCCGGTACGCCAGGATGCTCCGGTTCTCGGTCGGCACGATCTCGGTAGCGCCGCCCGAGCGCAGGGCGAGCAGCGTCCGCCGCGCGGCGGCCAGGCCCCGGATGGCGGCGAATACGCGGCCCTCCAGCGAGTCCGGGTCGCCGCGCCGGGCGGCCAGCGCCCAGTCCATCGGCGGCCGGTGCATCCACCTGTTGTCGTCAGCGTGTGCCGGGTTCTCGTGCCACCGGGTGTCATTACGCAGGGCCAGCTCGTCGCCCATGTAGATAAGCGGTATGCCGCCGAAAGAGAAAACGACGGCATACATCGACTCCAGTCGCCTGATGGCGAGGGTGAGTTCTCCGTCGTCACCGGCGGCCAGTGCGCTCTCGATGCCACACAGTGACGCGGCGCTGCCGGAGATGCGGGCATCGCCGGTAGCCAGGTTCTCCTGGAACATGGCTCCCCGGGCGAAGGACCCCGGGAAACGGCCGGCGTAGAAGCCGTTCAGGAACCGCCGGTGCGCGAAGCCGTCGAGCCAGGCAGCGGCGGCGTCCTCGTCGGACACCGCCCAGCCAATGTCATCGTGGCAGCGGAGGTAAGACACCCAGGCGGTCGGCGCGGGTGCGGGCCGGCGACGCGAGAGCGCGTGCTCGGCGAGACGCACGTCGCGGGTCGCCAGCGTCGACCAGAGCATGACCATGAGCTGGTTGTCGTAAGCCAGGTCGCACTCCGGGCGATACCGGTCGTGACCGCCGAGGTACTGCACCAGCATGTCCGGGGCGACGATCGCCTCGGCCTTGAGGACCAGGCCCGGCGCGGCCAGCCGGGTCAGCGCACGGAACGCCTGAACCAGCAGGTGGGCCTCGGGCTGGTTCTGGCAGTCGGTGCCCATCCGCTTCCACAGGAACGGTGTCGCGTCCAGCCGCAGCACGTCGATGCCGCGGTTGGCCAGGGTGAGCATCGTTCCTAGCATGCCCCGGAAGACGGCCGGGTTGGCGTAGTTCAGGTCCCACTGGAATTCGTGGAATGTCGTCCACACCCAGCCCAGTTCCGGCACCTCGGTGAAGCTGCCGGGCGCCATGTCCGGGAAAACCTCAGGCAGTGTGCGCTCGTAGCTGTCAGGTTCCGTGCGGTCGGGGTAGATCAGGTACATCTGACGGTAGCCCGGCTCCCCGGCCAGGGCCTTGCGGGCCCATTCGTGCTCGCGCGCGGTGTGGTTGAGGACCAGGTCGATGCACAGTGCGATGTCCCGCTCGTGCAGATCGGTGATGAGCGCCCCCAGGTCGGCCATGGTGCCGATCCGCGGATCCACCGCGTCGTAGTCCTCGACCGCGTAGCCGCCGTCGTTCTCCCCGTCACGGGGCCGCAGCAGCGGCATCAGGTGCAGGTAGCTGACGCCGAGTTCGACCAGGTAATCCAGATGCTCCCGGACACCCTGCAGGGAGCCCGCGAACCGGTCGGCGTAACAGACATAGCCGATCATGCGGGACCGCTGGAACCACGCGGGATCGATCTCGCGACGGCGATCGAGCATCCGGAGCGCCGCCGGGCGCTGGGCGGCCGCGTCCAGCGCGTCAAGCACAAGCTCTGTCACGAACCCGGGCACGTCTACGATCCCGCCGTACAGCTGATCGAGCGGCTCGACTATGTCGAACGACAACTGGCCGAGGCGGGTCAGGAACGCGTCAGCCTCCAGAAGGCCGAGACGCTGCCGCACCGCGCTTTCCGCCGCCGGGTCTAGCGTGAACACGGGGGGACACCTGCCTTCGGGCTGGCCGCTAGCTGTTAGTGATCAAGCTCTCCTGTCATCTTCCCGATCTTGGCATGGGCCTGGCGGCAGGCCGGAGCCCGGATGCCGGTGGCCTGCTCCGCCAGGACACGCCGGGCTGGCGGCCAGGATGAATCGTTTTGCCGGTGCGCGGGTCTAACGGGGTGTAGGGCAAAAGAAAGGACCGGACAGATGCGCAACGCACGAGCCAGGACTGACGCAGGCTCCGCGGCGGAGATCCAGAAGCCCGATGAGCAGTGGCGCGCGGAGCTGACTCCGCAGCAGTACAGCGTTCTGCGCCAGGGCCACACCGAGCGGCCGTTCACCGGCGAGTTCGTCCGCAACCATGACGACGGTTCCTACCGCTGCGCAGGCTGCGGGAGCGAGCTGTTCCGATCGGACGCCAAATTCGATTCGGGCACGGGCTGGCCGAGCTTCTACGAGCCGGCGGTCGCCCAGGCGGTCGAGTTGCGGCCGGACAACAGCCTGTTCATGCGCCGCACCGAGGTGGTCTGCCGGCGCTGTGGCGGCCATCTCGGCCACGTCTTCCCGGACGGCCCCGCCCCGACGGGTGACCGGTACTGCATCAACTCCTGCTCGCTGGCCTTCGAGCCGGCGGCCGCGAACGCGGATCAGGGCGACGACCAGCGCGGCTGACCCTGGCCCACCGCGGCTGGGCCATTGCCGCCCAGCCGCTCCAGGGCCAGGGCTGGTCCACTACCGTGACGGCATGTCCAGTTCCGGAGAGCGGCGCGGGAGACGTCATGAGTAGCCTGCCGGGCCGCACCGACGATCACCAGTGGTCGCAGCAGCATCTCTCGCACTACGTCGAGGGGGACCTCGGCCGCCGCGCCCGCCGGCGCCTGGGCCGTCACGCCCAGGGCTGTGTCGACTGCGGGCGTGGCATTATCGCGATGCGGGCCCTCGTGCACATGCTCCAGGGACTTGACGGCCTGGCGGGCATTCGCGCTCCGGCGGGGATCTTCGACCGGGTGCGCGCGGCCGGAGCCGGAGGCTCGCCGGGTGGTGGCTGGCCGGCCCCGCCGCGCAGCGCGTGATGGCCCGGCTGCCCGGCGGGCGTCCTGCGGCGGCGGCAGAAACTGAAGCGAGCCTGCTCACCAGGGCCAGGGCCGGGGATGGCGACGCGTTCGAGCAGTTGGCCGGGATGCACGCTGATCGGCTGTTCGCGGTGCTGCTGCGGCTGCTCGGCGATCGCAGCGAAGCTGAGGATGTGGCCCAGGAGGTCATGCTGCGTGCCTGGCAGGGTATCGCCCGCTTCGAGGGCCGCTCAGATTTCTTCACCTGGCTGTACCGGATCGCGGTGAACGAAGCTAACCGCTCGCTGGAAAAGAGATCCCGCAGGTCGGCCAGCGTCCCGATCGATGCGGAGGCATCGCAGCTGCGGGCTTCCCGGCGCGATGAACCTCCGCGACAGGCCGAGAACAACGAGTTGCGCATGGCCCTTGACCGGGCCCTCGCCGACCTGCCGCCGCCTTACCGGACCGCGATCGTGCTGCGCGATGTCGAAGGGCTCTCCACCCGCGAGGCCGCGGAGATCACCGGTGTCAGCGAGGCCGCGTTCAAGAGCCGGCTGCACCATGCGCGGCTGAGGGTCCGGGCCGCGATCGGTGATGCGGCCTTGATCACGGCGGGCGGATGATCCGGTCGTTGAGCGCGCCCAGTGACCGGGCATCCGCCTGGTTGCCCGGCGATCGTGCGGGCCGCCGGGCGGCGATGAGGCGCCCGGTAGGCTGCGGAGTCCTATGAGCGCCACACTTGTCGTGAAGGGCCTCGCCGCGGCGTACGGAGACCGTTCCCTCTTTTCCGATCTTGATCTGGTGGTCGGGCCCGGCGACGTGATCGGCCTGGTCGGCGTCAACGGCGCAGGGAAATCCACTCTGCTCGGGGTGCTCGCGGGCCTGCGGACGGCGGACGCCGGCACAGTCACGGTCAGTCCGCCGGCCGCGACGATCGGGTACTTGCCGCAGGAGCCGGAGCGCCGCCCGCGGGAGACCGTGCGGCAGTTGCTTGAGCGGCGCACGGGCGTCGCGGCGGCGGACCACGCGATGCAGGCCGCCGCGCAAGCGCTGGGGGCGGGCGCGCCCGGCGCGGATGACGGTTACGAGCACGCGCTGGAGCGGTGGCTCGCGCTCGGCGGCGCGACCCTGGACCAGCGCGCCGCCGCCGTCGTTGCCGACCTCGGCCTGGCCGTGGATCTCGACCAGCCGATGACGGCGCTGTCCGGAGGCCAGGCCGCGCGGGCCGGGCTTGCGTCACTCCTGCTCAGCCGGTACGACGTGTTCCTACTCGACGAGCCCACCAACAACCTTGATCTCGACGGCCTGGCCCGCCTGGAGGCCTTCGTCCAGGGACTGCGCGCCGGGACTGTCCTGGTCAGCCACGACCGCGAGTTCCTCACCCGGACGGTCACCCGGGTTGTCGAACTAGACATCGCCCAGCAGCAGGTCACGGCGTACGGCGGCGGTTACGCGGCATACCTGGGCGAACGTGAGGTGGCCCGGCGGCATGCCCGCGGGGACTACAACGAGTACGCCAGCACCCGGGCGGCCCTGCAGGAGCGGGCCCACACACAGCGCGCATGGATGGAGAAGGGCGTCAAGAACGCACGGCGCAAGCAGCCCGACAACGACAAGCTCGGCCGTAAGTTCCGCACGGAGGCAACAGAGAAGCAGGCGGCGAAGGCCCGCCAGACTGAGCGGCTGATCGAACGGCTCGACGTCGTCGAGGAGCCGCGGAAAGAATGGGACCTGCAGATGGAGATCGCGGTCGCGCCCAGAGCGGGCACGATCGTCGCCTCGATGCGCGGCGCTGTCGTCCGGCGCGGCAGCTTCACGCTCGGCCCAGTTGACCTGCAGATTGACTGGGCGGACCGGGTTGCGATCGCCGGTGCCAACGGGTCCGGCAAGACGACGCTGCTCGGCGCCCTGCTCGGCCGGATACCACTCGATGAGGGGTACGCCGCGCTGGGCGCAAGTGTCGTGGTCGGCGAGGTTGACCAGGCCCGGGGCCTGTTCCTGGGTGAGGAGCCGCTCATCGAGGCATTCGGGGCCGCCGTGCCGGATGTGCCGCCGGCGGATGTCCGTACCCTGCTCGCGAAGTTCGGCCTGCGCGCCGCTCATGTCCTGCGGCCGGCGGTGACGCTCTCGCCCGGCGAACGGACCCGGGCCGCGCTCGCCCTGCTGCAGGCGCGCGGCGTCAACCTGCTCGTCCTCGACGAACCGACGAACCACCTCGACCTGCCCGCGATCGAGCAGCTGGAGCAAGCGCTCGCGTCGTATCCGGGCACATTGCTGCTCGTGACGCACGATCGCCGGATGCTCGACGCGGTGACCACGAACCGCCGCATCGACGTGGCGGATGGCCAGGTCACCAGCCGCTGAGCAGAGTCGGCGGGCCGGCCGGCGACAGGCCGGAAAGAAATGGCGTCGCGGCTGCCCAACGGGGAACATGAGAGGCAGGCAGTCTCACCTCGGGAGGACGCGGAATGGCAGGAGGAGCGTTAGGCGGCGCCGCCAGCGAAGAGAATGGCGAGACCGCAGCATTCGACACGGGCGTCGCTCATGTGGCGCGGGTTTATAACTATTGGCTGGGCGGCAGCGCCAATTTCCCCGCGGACCGGGTGGCCGCCGAGCAGGCGATGGCCGCCTACCCCGACCTTGCCCTGTCCGTCCGGGCTAACCGGGCGTTCCTGGCCCGGGCTGTGCGCTACCTCGCCCGGGAGGAGGGCATCCGCCAGTTCCTTGATATTGGCACCGGTATCCCGGCCGCGAATAACACGCACGAAGTAGCCCAGTCCGTCGCACCCGGATGCCGGGTCGTCTACGCGGACCATGACCCGATCGTGGCCGCCCACGCTCGCTCGCTGCTGGCCAGCGCGCCGGAGGGAGCTACTGACTATCTGGAGGCGGATCTGCGTGAGCCGGGCAAGATCATCTCCGCGGCCGCGCGGACCCTGGACTTCCGGCAGCCGGTGGCCGTCGTCTTGATGGCAGTCCTCCAGTTTATCCCGGACGGGGAAGACCCGGACGGGATCGTGGCGGAGCTGCTCGAGGCCGGGCCCAGCGGCAGCTACCTGATCGTGTCGCACCCGGCCAGTGACATCGATCCCGAGGCCATGGCCGAGATGGCCACCCGGCTCAACCGGCTGATGTCCCAGAGCGTGGCACTCCGCGACCACGGCGAGGTATCACGATTCTTCGAGGGGCTGGAACTGGCCGAGCCTGGCGTCGTCCGGATACCCGAATGGCGGCCGGACTCACCGGCCGAAGCCGCCAGCCCAGCGACCATGTGGGGCGGCGTGGGCCGGCAGCCGTAACAGGCGCTGCTCTGGTGCGGCGGTGCCGGACAGGCTCAAGTGCGTCGGGCTGGAACGGCAGTCATGCGCCCACGGACTGACCCGATTCAGCGCCGTTCGAACGGGATCTTCTCGCCTGCCTCGATCGCGATAGGCAGCTTGTTCTCGGCCGGCGGCAGCGGGCAGGTGGCCAGGTCGGTGTAGGCACACGGCAGGTTCACCGCGCGGTTGAAGTCGATCGTCACCTGACCCTGGCCGTCGGGCGCCCCGACATGCAGGGCACGGTTCGCCGCGTAGGTCGTCACGCCGGATGTCGCGTCGGTGAACAAGGCCATCAGGCTGCCGGGCTGCTTGCCGTTGAAAGCCGTCAGCCGGAAGGCCGCCCCGTCCAGGACGAATTCGAGCTGCCCGGGAGATGCGTAGACGTGCTGCAGGCCCTCAACGGCCGCGCCCACCGTGACATCGCGGGGAGACCCGAACGGGATGTAGCGGCCCGTCGTCACCCAGCGCGGGTCCGGATCGTAGGCGGGCACCCCGGCGAAGTCCGCGCGCAGCGGGTGGCCGGGATGGCGCGGCCGGACGATGTCATAGCCGCAGCGCTTGGCCACCTCGACCACGGCATCGCCGAAGCCGGCGAAGATGCTGTCCCGCTCGCCGATAACCCCGAAGCTGTGCCTGCCGCGGACAGCGGTTCCGTCGATGGTCAGTTGCTCGCCCTCGGCTAGCTGCACCGTGACGCCCTCGTCCGTGCTCGCCCAGTTCCCCGGCGCGTCGCCGAAGCAGGCCGGCTCGGCGTCGAGCCAGTTCAGGCTGGTGATCGCGAGGAAGCCGTGCGGATCGGCGAGCAGCCGCTCGTGCTCGGCGTGCCACCGCTGCCACTGTTCGGTGAAGGTCGCCTGCTGGGTGTGCTGAACAGTCATTGTCACTCATTCCGATCGGATAGCCCGCGGTTCGATCGTATCTCCGCATGCGGGCGGGACTCGCGAACGAGTTCGCCCTGGGCGTCCGGTGGAGCTGACCGGGGACCTCAGGCGGGGAGCGGCGTGATGTTGTAGTTCATCTGGAACAGGTTCTGCGGGTCGTACTGCGCCTTGACCCGGCCGAGCCGCGCGTACTTCTCGGGGCCGCCGAAAGCCTCGACGACCCGGTCCATCTCGTCGAAATTGAGCATGTTGACGTAGATCCCCTGGCCGACCCACGGTCCGAGGTCACCGACGATCTTCCGGGTCCGGCCGATGTAGTCCGCGTCGTGGGCCGGGTCATCCCAGGCCATCGCGAAGTTGAGCCACAGCAGGTACTGACGGTTCGAGAATGCCGTCGCGTCCTCGGGGACATCGCCGATGGCACCGCCCAGGCCGATGATCTCGACCTCCCCGTGCATCGGCATGTCCTGCCAGAAGGCGACGAGGGTGTCGATCGCCTCGTCGGCCAGTTCCTGCACGTGCGCTTCCTTGGTGTAGTAGCGCTGCCCGTCGGGGAACTCCTCGTCGAGGAGCTTCTGCACCGCCGCCCCGAACGGCAGCACGGTGGAGGCCGTCAGGCACGGGTGGCCGACCGCGCCCAGCCCGTCGACAAGCTCGGTGCCCGCGGGGTCATCCGCGTCATCCAGCCACATCGAGATGAGCATCAGCAGCCGCGTGCCGACCAGTTCCGGCGGCACGAACGGCAGCGCCGGGATGTCGTGCTTGAGCGCCGCGTGCCAGCCGATGCTGCGGGGCAGCGTGGGCACGATCGAGGCGTATTGGCGGAGCGCCTCGGCGGCGTCCTCGGGCTGGTACAGGGACACGCCGATGCGCATCATCGGGCCGAACTTCTGCGCCCGGAAGGTGAACCGGGTGACCACCCCGAAGTTGCCGCCGCCGCCCTTGAGCGCCCAGAACAGCTCAGGATGAGCGTCTGCGGAGACCTCGATGACCTCCCCGCTGGCCAGCACCAGCTCGAGCGAGACGAACTGATCGCAGGTCAGCCCGTGCTTGCGGGAGAACCAGCCGATGCCGCCACCGAGCGCCAGGCCCGGCACGCCGGTCTCCGACATGATCCCGGCCGGGACGATCAGCCCGTAGGGCGCGGTCGCCGCGTCCACATCGCCCAGCAGGCAGCCGCCGCCCACCTGGACGAGGTTGTGCTCAGCGTCGACGCTCACCTCGCGCAGGCCGCCCAGGTCGATGGTCAGCCCGCCGTCCGACATGGCCTTGCCGGACACGGAGTGCCCGCCGCCGCGGACGGCCGGCCGCAGGCCGTGGGCGCGTGCGACGTTCACCGCCGCGACCACATCCTCGGTGCTGGTGCAGCGGAGGATCAGGCCGGGGCTGCGGTCGATCATGGCGTTCCACACCTGCCGCGCCTCGCCGTACCCGGCGTGGTCCGGGCCGATGATGTCGCCCTTGAATGCCGCTCCCAGCTCATCGGCTATGCGCAGCCGCAGCTGGTCATCGAGTTCGGGCTGCGCTACGGCGGTGCTGCTCGGCGATGATGTCGGTGACATGTGATCCTGCCTTCCGGGATCCTGGAGGGGTGATTGCGCGGTCATGAGCTGGTCAGTGCACTGTCGATCAGGGCCGGGGGAGCCAGTGCGGCCCGCCCGGGGCTACGCAGGTGCTGCCACAGCCGGGGCAGGAGCTCGTCGCGGACGGCCCGCCACGAGGCGATCTCCGCCGCGGTCAGCGGCGTGACGTGGCCGGCCGCCCGGGCGGCGAGCCAGGTGTCGCACGCGGCCGAGAGCAGCCACATCCGGGCCACCGCGATGCCGGAGGTCGCGCCGAGGGTCAGGGCGCCATTGCCACGCAGCAGCAGTGCTTCGCCGACGGGCAGGCTGGCGGTGGCGCGCTCGGCCAGCTCCGCCGAGCGCAGCAGGTGGGCGCTCCCGTGCACGGGGACTGATTCGCCGAGCCAGGCGGCCTGGCCGTGCAGGGGTAGCAGGGCCGACGTGGTGGCCGCCGCGGCGAACGCGCTGGGCGGCTGGGCCCGGGCGATCGACTCGGCATCGGGCCGGGCGCGGTACAGCGCGAGGTGCGCCCAGGCCTCGGCGGCTGCGCCGGCCGGCAGCGACGACGTGTCCAGCGGCACGGTCACGAGGGCGGACTCGGTTACGGTGGCCAGATCGGCGGCTGGCGTGATCAGCATCGACCTCCCAGCGCGTACGGACACGTGCCCGTACGCGGTGACCAGTCCCAGCCGGGAGAGCACGTGCGCGGCCTCGACGAGCTCGCTGCGTTGCGTTGACGCCAGAATCACCGTGCGCCCTCCTGTCTTTCCAGACGACCCACCAACGGCTAAACTGTATGCAGTTTCTCGGGAAAGGGAAAGAGCTGTGATCTCAGGACTGCACCACTACGCGTTGGAAGTGCCAGACCTCGCGGTGGCAGAGGGCTTCCTGCAGGACTTCGGCCTGGAGACCCGGGAGAAGGACGGGTCGCTGGTCGCCCAGTGCCCCGGCCGGGACCAGGAGCAGGTCAGACTGGTCGAGGCCGCCGCCAAGCGGTTGCACCACGTCTCCTTCACGCTGCGCCCGGGCACCCTGGACGCGGTCCGGGAGGCCCTGGAGCGGGCGGGCACGCCGGTGATCGAGCCGCCGCCGGGCGCCGCCGAGGACGGGATGTGGGTGCGTGACCCGGACGGTACCGCGGTGCAGCTGCTCGATGAGTCCCCAGCCCCGGGGCGTCCGGTCGCCGAGGTGCTGGCCAACGTCGGCGCCAGCCACCAGCGGATCGGCGTGGCGCAATGGCTGCAGGCCAAGGAGGATGTCATGCCGCGCCGGCTGGGGCACACGCTGCTGTTCACGCCGCAACCGCAGGAGATGACCGCCTTCTACACCGACGTGCTGGGGCTGCGGGTGAGCGACCGCATCCATGGTCTTGTCACTTTCCTTAACGCGGGGCCTGGTGATCATCACGTCTTCGGCTTCATCGCGAGCAGCCACCCGGGCTTTCATCACGCCAGCTTCGAGGTGCCCTCGATCGACGCGATCGCGTTCGGCGCCGACCGGATGCGCAGTAAGGGACGTGAGGAGGGATGGGGGCTCGGCCGTCACACGATCGGCTCGAACTTCTTCCACTACAACCCGGACCCCTGGGGCTCGTGGATCGAATGGTTTTCCGACATCGACCAGATCGACGACTGCTGGGTCGCGGGGGACTGGGATGTCCCCCCGCATCTGTGGGGGGCACCGCCACCGGAGACGTTCCTGCGCAACCTCGAGCCACGCGGCTGACCGCCCGCCAGGGTCGGCGACGGCCCGTGTATCAGCCGGGTGGCGGGGACGCTCTAGTAGTCAGGCACGCTATGGCGCGGGCCAGGCAAGCTGAGCGGGGGAGGCGGCAAAATGGCCTTAGTCAAGCGGCCGGGCGCACTGGTAAGCCTGGCCGCCGTGATGCTGGCTGCATCGATCGGGATCATAGGGTGTGGCACCGGTTCCAGCTATCCGGTCCAGGCCGCTTACAGGCCGGCCGGCCCCTTTGCCACGACGACGGGCGTGGTGCAGGACGCCTCGGGTCACGTGATCTACGACTTGTACTACCCGGGCAACTACACGGCGCTCGGGTTCAAGAGCCCGATCGTCACGTGGGGCAACGGGACCGGCGGGACGCCGAGCATGGTCTCGACGCTGCTCAGCCATCTCGCTTCCTACGGCTTCACCGTGATCGCGTCCACCCTGGGCAACACCGGCAGCGGCAACGAGATCGACGCGGCCGCCCACTACCTGGTCGCCCAGGACGGCGTCACGAGCAGCGTTTTTCACGGCCACCTGGCCGTGAACCAGGTCGCCGCGGTCGGCACCTCCCAGGGGGCCGGCGGCGCCGTCCGGGCCGCTACCAACGATCCAGCGCTGATCAAGACCGTGATGACCTTCTCGCTGCCCAGCACGTTCTGGGTCGGGCCCAACCCCGATTGCCCGGTCAAGGCCGACTGCATGTTCGACCCAGCCGCGCTGACCCAGCCCACCTTCTTCATCTCCACCCACGGGCCCTTCGACGCGGTGATCGCCAGCCCCCCGACAGAAAGGGCCTTCTACAACAGCGTCACGGTGCACGCCGCGCTGGGCATCATCCGCAACTCCGACGGCCAGCGGGCCGACCATACCTCCATCTCGAACACCGCCGACGGCGGGAATCCCGGCGGTGAGCTCGGCTATGCCACCGCCTGGCTCGAATATCAGCTGCGTGGCGACAGCACTGCCGCTGCCGCGTTCAGCGGCGCTCACCCCGAACTGGTGGCCAACAGCAACTGGCCGGGCAGCGCCGCCAAGTAAGTACGCCGATAGCGGCGGGCCTGCCCATCAGCCCATGGGCGGGCCTCGGCGTGCTCGCCGGATGGGCCGCCGCAGCACTGCTGGCCGGCGGGCTGGCACTCCGGCTGCGCGACGTGTGAGCGACAGGTCCGCGTTCACCGCTCGGCCGGTACCTCGTGCTTGTCCGCGGCCAGCCGGCGCATCGCGTTCAGGCTGGCTTCGACGGCCTTGAGATAGTCGCCGGTCATGGAGTCGGCGTAGTCCTGCTCGCCCGCTGACCCGCCTTCCACGCCGGAGACCACGAGGGCGAAGCTGAAGCGCAGCTGCAGGTCGTCGTCAGAACCCTCGATCTCGTTGGCGATGGTGCCGAGTACCGGGCCGGCGATCCGGGTGAACACCACCCGGTGCGGGGCCTCCAGGGTGATGCGCTCGGTGAAGCGCTGGCCGCGGAAGTCGATGTCGCGGTCGAACACGGTGTCCCCGTGCCGCGCGGTGACCTCGCAGAAGGTCATGCTGGGCACGAACGGCAGGGCGTTGTTGGCCTTGAGCACCAGGCCGTCCCAGACGGCGGCGCGGTCCAGCCGGGGCTGGCCAGCGGCATTGACCGGCAGCTGGTGCGTTACGTAGATCATGACGTTCCTCCCGAGGTGTCGATGACGGGGTTGTCGAGGGTGCCCAGGCCGTCGATGGCGGTGCGCACCCGGTCGCCGGGGCGCAGGTACAGGCCGCGGCCGACACCCACTCCGGACGGGGTGCCGGTCGGGATGACGTCGCCGGGCTCGAGCGTCACCACTTCACTCGCGGCGCTGATGAGCTCGGCCACCGTGCAGATCATGTCGGCGGTCGACTCGTCCTGCTGCAGCTCGCCGTTCACCCATAGTCGCAGCCGCAGGTCCTGCGGGTCAGGTATCTGGAAGGCGGGGGTGATGCCCGGTCCGAGCGGCAGGGACGCGTCCGCGGACTTGGCGGCGAACCAGTCGTAGGTGAAGGCGTCGGCCGGCACGGCCTGCCGCTTGTGGTGGCCGCGGGCGGTGATGTCGTTGGCGACGCAGTAGCCGGCCACGTGCGCCAGCGCGTCCTGCGGTGCGATATCGCGGCCGCCGATGCCGATCACGACCGCGAGTTCCGCTTCCCAGTCGTACCTGGCCGTCTCGGGGGAGCGGACGATGATGGCGTCCGCAGGCCCGATGACCGTGGTGGTCGGCGTTTTCAGGAAGAAGTACGGCTTCCACGCCGCCCCGGGGATCTCACCGCCCATCTCCAGGACGTGACGGCGGTAGTTGATGCCCGCGCAGACCACCTTGCGCGGCCACCGGACCGGCGCCAGCAGGGTGTCATAGTCGATGACGGGGGCATCGTCCAGCTCGATGGCCCGCAGGATGTCGCCCGCTTGAGCCCAGTCCTCCAGCAGCTCCAGCATGGTCGTCCAGCGCTTGAGATCCGGCGGCCCGACCAGGGTGCCGTCCTCGCGCCGCACCGCGATGCCGATGGTGTCGCCCCGCTGGTAGGTCGCCAGCGACCAGGTCATGAGGATGCTCCTGGGGTGAGTGCCGAGTCGCCGGAGATCTGATCGTGCACGGAGGAGATGTCAAGTTCCCCCCACCCGTCGGCGACTGCCTTGTCGAACACGGTCTTGGCCGACGTGAAGACCGGAGTCTGCAGGCCGGCTGCTGCGGCGGCGTCCTCGATCTGCTCCAGAATGGAGTGCAGCGTGTCGATCGGGCCGGGCGCAGGCAGCCAGGCGCGCTCGCGCATGAGCGGCCCGCGCTGCTTCCAGATGGCCGACGCCGCGATCGAGTTGTCCAGGGTGTGCTGGACGAGTGCCAGGTCGAGGCCGCTGCGCCGGGCCAGCGCCATCGCCTCGGCGGCCGCGACGGTGTGGGTGGCCAGCAGCATGGTCGCGATGTACTTCATCCGGGCGCCGGTGCCGAACGCGCCGGTGTAGACCCATGGGCCTGAGATGGCGTCCAGCACGGGCCGCACCGCGTCCACGCTGGCCTGGTCGCCGGAGGCGAAGGTGGTGGCCAGCCGCGGGCCGACCATGCCCGGGCTGCCGCTGATGGGGCAGTCCAGCAGGTCGCCGCCGCGCTGGCGGACCGCGTCCCTGACCCGGCCCTTGTGACCGACGTCGACCGTGCTCATCTCGATGTGCACGGTGCCCGGCCGCAGCGTCGTGAGCGTGCCGAGGTCGCCGCAGACGACTTCCTGCACGGCGTCCGCGGCCGGCAGGATCGACAGCAGGACGTCGGCGCGCCCGGCCACCTCGGCCGGCGAGGCGGCGACGGCTCCGCCGGCCGCGATCAGCTCAGGTGATCCACTGCGGCGGTAGCCGATGACCTCGAAGCCCCGCTCGGCCAGGTTGCGGGCGATGGGCAGGCCCATCTTGCCCAGGCCGATGATTCCGACTCGCTGCATCGCTACCCTCCTGATCTCACGCTGCGGGTCAGCGCCACTCATACGTACCGGTGCCCAGCGACACCCGCACCGAGACGCACCCCTCATTGAGCCGCCAGCGGTACACCTCGAATGTCCGCAGCCCGGCCCGGACAAACGGGTCAGCGGCGGCGATGCGGCGGGCGGCCTCCTCGTCGGGTGCGCGCAGGATCGTTACCCCGGAACCGGGCCCGACCTCCGGTCCGGACAGCAGCGGCCCGGACGCCAGCAGCATGTCCGCCTGCTCCAGGCCGAGCACCCAGGCCAGGTGATCCTCCACATGCGCGTCGATGGCGGCCTGGTCCGTGCCTGCGCCCGGCCGGGACAGGATGAGCCAGTAGTCGCGCGCCAGCAGACGGGAACGGTCAACGGGGACGGCGGGCGCCTGACTGCTCATCCTCTAAACTGTATACAGTTCTCCTGTTACGTCAAGAGTCTGTTGTGTTACAACCGCCGTCTGGCGGCAGCAAACTGTATGCAGGCTCCGCATGATCAGGAAGAATGTGGGTCATGGCCCGAACAGCGCTCATCCCGGGTGTCCGCAAGGTGCACCTGCCCGAAGCCCGGCAGGCGATCCCATATGTGCATGCCTACCTGCGTGAGTGCATCCTCGACGGCACGCTGACGCCGGGCACGAAGCTCTCCCAGGTGTCGCTGGCCGAGCAGCTCGGGATCAGCCGCACCCCGCTGCGTGAGGTGCTGCGGATGCTGCAGGAGGAGGGCCTGGTCGAGATCGAGCCGAACCAGCGCACCCGGGTGGCTGGCCTCGATCCGCAGGAACTCGACGACACCTACGCGTGCCGGATCCTGATGGAGACCCTGGCCCTGTCGATGACGATCGACGCGTTCGGGCCGGTCGGCCGCAAGGACGCCACGCGACTGCTGGCCCTGATGCGGCGGGCGGCCAAGACGGGCGATTTCGACGCATGGTTCGCCGCGCACGCCGACTACCACCGGCTGATTACGGCAGGCGCCGGGGAAGTGCTCCAGCGGCAGCTGCAGGCGTTCGCCGACCGGACGACCCGCTACATCCGGATCTACCAGCTCTCGGATCCGACCAGCTGGCAGGCGGCCGGGGACATCGAGCACGAGCAGATCCTGGAGGCGCTGATCGCCGGGGACGAGCAGGGCGCGCTGAACGGGATGGCGCACCACCTGGCGCGCACGGCGCTGCGGGTGCTGACCGATTGCGCGCCGGACTACGTGCCCGCCGCGGTACCGCGGGCGGTCGCGCTCATCGACCGTCACCCGCCCGCCGCCCTGCGGTTGACCAGCGCCGGCTGACCGGGCGTCAGCCCGCGAGGAACGGCTGGACGACGGCGAGGAAGTCCGCCGTCTTCTCGATCATCGTCCAGTGCCCGCAGCCGGTCAGGACGTGCAGCCGCGCATCGGGCAGCAGGTCCACCAGCTGCGCGGACGAGTCCCGCCAGGGCACCACCTGGTCGTCGCGGCCGTGCACCATCAGCACCGGTGCGCTGATCGCCGCGAGTTCCGCGCCGGGCAGGGCCAGATCATCGACCCAGCGCTGCCGTGGCGCGGGGAACATCGCCGCCCACGAGTCGCGCACCGGCGGGTCCAGGCTGGCCTGGTAGCGCAGCTCGACGAGCTCGTCGGTGACCAGGCTGCGGTCGTGCGCGAACAGCCCGATGACCCGGCGCATCTGTGCCACCCCGGGCGTGTACCCCCACACGGCGTCCAGCCCGCGAGGCAGCGCCATCGCCACACCCATCGAGCCCATCAGCACGATGCGGCGCACCAGGTCCGGCCGGGCCGCCGCGATCGACAGGGCGATGGCGCCGCCCATCGAGTTGCCGATGATGTCCACCTCGCCGACCCCGAGCGTGTCGAGCAATGCGAGCGCGTGGCTGGTCCACGCCGCCCGTCCGTAGCTGCGCTGCTCATCGGTGGCCGTTGCGCCGAAACCGAGCTGGTCAGGTGCGATCACGCGGCGCCCGGCACTGAGCGCCGGAATGACAGGGCGCCAGTTGGCGATGGCGGTGACGCCGGGCCCGGACCCGTGCAGCAGCAGCACCGGCGGCCCGGGCGATCCGTCCGGCGTCCCGGTGTCGATGACGGCGGTGGCCACGCCAGCCACGTCGATCCGGCTGGCGGCCAGGGCAGGTGCGGTCATGAGGCGGGAACTCCCGAGCTGTCCGGCTGCAGCTGGGGCTGGCTGGAGACCCGCTTGACCGGGCCAAGCCACATGTCGATGGAGCCGGTCTCCTCGGGATCGAACGTCCGCGGCTGCCACGCGGCGTCGTCCTCGATCCGGCGCACGCCGAAGGAATATTCGTAGGTGAACCCCTCCGGCCCGAGGAAGTACAAGAAGATCGCGGTGGACTGCGGGTGCCGGCCGGGGCCCATCTCGATCTCGACGCCGTGCTCGACCAGGAAGTGCCAGTTGCGGAACAAGTCGTCGAGGGTCTCGACCTGGAAGTTCATGTGGCACAGCCCGGGCTGGTCGCCCCGGAACACCGCGAGCTTGTGGTGCACCGGATCGATCCGCAGCAGGCAGGCCCAGTCCCCAATCCAGTCCGACACGCGCGCGTTGAACCGGGTGCTCCAGAACCGGTAGGCCTCGTGCACGTCCGGCGCGTCCAGGCACAGGTGACCGAACTCGGTAATGCCCGCGGGCCGGGTGAAGGCGACCGGCCGGGTGATGGTTTCCTGCTGGCTGACCAGCTCCAGGCGATTACCAAACGGATCGTCGAACGCGATGAACTCCCGCACCCGGCGGGACCGTGCCTCCGCCGCGGAGCCACGGTGCACGGTGCTGCCGGAGCGCTCCAGCTCGGTCTCGGCGGCGGCCAGGGCGTCGGCATCGGCCACCGCGAAACCGGAGGCGATGACCCCGGACGGCCCCTCGACGAGCGCGAGGCAGTGGTGCCGGTGGTCGGCGCGCAGGTGGGCGACGCCGATCTCGCTGGGCGCGGCCAGCTCCAGGCCGACGATGCCGGTCGCGAACCGGACGGCCGCCGCCAGGTCGGTCACGCCGGAGCGCACGTAGGCGATGTCGGTGAGCGTGATCATCGCGTCGGGTCAGGCGTAGACCGGGGCGACGTCGATGTAGATCTGCCAGTCGCGGACCAGGTCCCCATCGAAGATCAGGATGTCCGCGTTGGGCGTGATCACGGTCTTGCCGTCCTTGCGGAGGTACTCGACATCGATCTGCACGATGACCGTGTCATCGATCTCCCAGACGTTCTTGATGTGGTGGGTCAGGCCGTCGATGGTGGAGAAGAAGCCGGCCACCGCATCCTTCACGGCCTCCCGGCCGATGGCCGGGTCCGCGTTGGCGAAGCGGAACTTCGCGTCCGGGGTGAGGTGGGCGACGAACTTGTCAGGGTCAAAGGCGTCGATGTCGGCGAAGACCTTCGCGATGTCCCGGCTCATGATGTGCTCCCGTCATTGGAAGACCAGGGGGTGCGGATCTCCCAAAAACTGTATGCAGTTGACCGGGGATGGGCAAGGGTTCTTGACAGTAAAACTGCATACACATACTTTGCTGACAGCCGCGATGCCGGGACGTGATCTCATGGCTGCCTGCCGTGCCCGCCTGGTGCCCGTAGTATCCCGCTGAGCAAGCGGGCCCCAGACAAGGTGGTGTGAGCTATGGATGCCGGCGCCCAGGCGAAGGCGGCAGATCTGCTGTCATCCGCGTACCAGACACGGGTCCCGATCGAGCCGTTGGTCGACACCTGCGACGGGCTGACCCTGGACGACGCGTATGAGATCCAGCTGCTGCAGATCCGCCGCCGGGTCGCCGCCGGGGCTCGGGTCAAGGGCCACAAGGTCGGGCTGACCTCGGCGGCAATGCAGCGCCAGATGGGCGTTGACCAGCCTGACTACGGTCATCTGCTGGACGACATGTTCTGGCTGGAATATCAGCCGATTCCGGTGTCGCGGTTCCTGCAGCCGCGGGTGGAGCCGGAGGTCGCGTTCGTGCTCAAGCGGCCGCTGCACGGCCCGGGCGTCACGGCCGCCGAGGCGATCGCCGCGGTCGATTTCGTGCTGCCCGCGCTGGAGCTCATCGATTCGCGGATCCGGGACTGGAAGATCGGCCTGCTCGACACCATCGCGGACAACGCCTCGTCCGGCGGCGTGGTGCTGGGCAGTACCCCGACGCCGCTGTCCGCGGTGGACCTGCGGCTCGGCGGCTGCAACCTGCACCGGAACGGGCAGCTGGTGGCCACTGGCGCCGGTGGCGCGGTGCTCGGGTCGCCGCTGACGTCGCTGGTCTGGCTGGCGAACACGGTCGGTGCGCAAGGGGTTGTCCTGGAGGCCGGGCACGTTGTGCTGCCTGGCTCCATCACCGTATCGATCCCGGTGTCGGCGGGGGATAGCGTGACCGCCACCTTCGCGGGGCTGGGCAGCGTGACCGCGCGCTTCGAAGAGGGGCAGGCATGACGAGCTCGTGGAGTGTGGACCGGGCGGCGACCGTGCTGCTGGAGGCCGAGGCGTCGCGGGCCGACCGCGGGCCGATCACCGCGGAGTGGCCCGGGCTGGATCTCCAGGCGGCGTATGCGGTGCAGGATGAGACGTTGCGCCGCCGGCTCGACCGGGGGGAACGGCTGGTCGGCGTGAAGCTCGGCCTCACCTCGCGGGCCAAGCAGCAGCGGATGAACATATCGTCGCCACTGACCGCCTGGCTCACCGACGCCATGGTGCTGCCCGCCGGGAATCCCGTGCCCCAGGACACGCTGATCCATCCGCGGGCCGAGCCGGAAATCGTTTTCGTAATGCGGGACCGGCTGGCCGGTCCGGGCGTCACCGCGGTCACGGCGCTGGCGGCGGTGGCGTCGGTCCATGGCGGGATCGAGATCATCGACAGTCGCTACCGTGACTTCACGTTCACGCTGCCGGACGTGGTCGCGGACAACGCGTCCTCCGGCTCGTTCGTGACCGGCCCGGTCGGCCGGTCACCGGCGGACCTGGACCTGGCACTGGAGGCATGCCTGGTCGAGGTGGACGGGCGGATCGTCGACTCAGCTACCGGTGCCGCCGTGCAGGGTCATCCCGCGGAGGCGCTCGCGCTGGCGGCCAACGACCTGGCGCGGCGCGGGCTCGCGATCGAACCCGGCTGGATCATCCTGACCGGCGGCATGACCGACGCCGTCTTCGCGGCAGCGGGGTCCACCGTGGCCGTGCATTTCACGAACCTCGGCTCGATCTTCTTGTCGGGGAGCTGACATGCCACTGGTCGAGGTGACCCTGGTCGAGGGCCGCACGCCAGAGCAGATCCGGTCGCTGATCCACGAACTGCACGAGGCGGTGGTCCGCGCGGTCGCGGCGCCGCCGCACAGCGTGCGGGTCATCGTCCGCGAGACACCGGCCACGCACTGGGCGGCCGGTGATGTCACCATCGCCGAAAGGCCTGGCGGGCCGGGCTGAGCCCAGAACACCTAGCTGACCCGCTGGATGTCGAACGTGGTGATGACGCCGTGCTCGACGGTGTAGCTGCCCTGGTAGTGCTGGACCGTGCCGTCCGTCTGCAAGGCGTCGACCTTCGCCGTCACCACGTTGCCGGACACCGACACGATGGTCAGGCGGTCCTGCTGCGTCGTGCCGAAACCATGTATGAACTCCGGGAACGTTGATCCGCTGTTCTTCCCGCCGAGGCGCCACGCGGCGAGGTAGCGGCGGCCGTTGATCGCCGCGATGTACCTGCGCACCGTGACCGCCGGGCTGGCGGCCTCGACCGCCACCGCCGATGATGATGAGCTGCCGCTGCCCGAGGGGCCGCCGGGGGGCGTGGAATGCAGCAGCGAGTTGTGCCGCAGCAGCGCGAAGGCGCCCCCGGCGAGCAGGAGCACCACAATGACGATCCCGGCGGCGAGGGGGGCGCGTGAGCGCCGCTTCGCGGGCAGGTAAGGCTGCGGTGGTCCGGGCGGCGACACCCTGGTCGTCCGGGGCGGGTCCGGGTACGGGGAGGCGGGCCGGGATGCGGCCGGGTAGGCGGAGGGCGCCGGGGGAGCGGCCGGATAGCCGGGGGCGGGCTGGGATGCGGCCGGGTACGGGGATGCCGCGGGGGGAGCGGCCGGGTAGCCGGGGGCGGGCTGGGATGCGGCCGGGTACGGGGATGCCGCGGGGGGAGAGACCGGGCGCCAGCCTGGATCAAACGGTTCCGGGTCAGGCTGGCCCGGGATATGCCCACCCGGGCCAGAGGCGACGTCCCCGGCCCGCGGCGCTGGCGCGCGCGGCGCCTCCTGGGCCGCGCGGGACGGGTTTACTTTCGTCGGGCTGCGCACGTCGGTGACACTGCGCGGCGGCTCAGCGCTGCCGCCGGACCCCAGCCCGCAGGCATTGTGCAGCGCCGTGGCGAAGCCAAGGCACGTGCCGTACCGGTCGTCCGGTGACTTGGCCAGGGCCTTGGCCATGACCTGGTCGACGGCGGGCGGCAGGCCGGGGCACCGGCTGGTCAGCGCCGGCGGCGGTGCCGACAGCTGGGCCCACAAGACCGCCATGCTCTGTTCCCGGGTGAATGGCGGCGCGCCGCAGAGCATCTCGAACGCGGCACACGCCAGTGCGTAGAGGTCCGTGCGCCCGTCCACGGTCCGGCCCTCCACCTGCTCGGGAGCCAGGTAGTCCAGGGTGCCGACCAGTTGCCCGGTGCGCGTCAGGCTGGAACTGGACTGCGACTGCTTGCTGACCCCGAAATCGGACAGGTAGACGTGATCACCCGCGCCGCCGTCCGGGTTGCTGAGCAGCATGTTGGCCGGCTTCACATCCCGGTGGACCAGACCGTGCGCGTGTGCCGCGTCCAGCGCGTCCGCTACCTGCGTCACTATTCCGACCACGCGTGCGGCGGGCAGCTTGCCCACCCGGTCAAGCAGGCTGCGCACGTCCTGGCCGGCGACGTAGCGCATGGCGATGAACAGGACGCCGTCAGCTTCGCCTGCCTCGAAGATCGGGATGATGTTCTGGTGATCGACGGCTGCGGCCGCTCGCGATTCCCTGATGAACCGCTGCCGGAAGACCTGGTCCGACGCGAGGTCAGGGGCCAGGATCTTGACGGCCACCCAGCGGTCCAGCCGGGTGTCACGGGCACGGTAGACGACAGCCATCCCGCCCCGGCCGACCTGCTCAACTATCTGGTAGCTGGCAATCTGCGAACCCGCCGCGAAATCGCGGAACGCCGACGGATTCCCCTCGCCCACCATGCCTCCAGCGTTCGCCGCCCAGCCCCCGTCGGCAACCCGCCGGGCAGGGATATTCAGGAAACTATCTCAGAGCCACGGCCCCATCGGGCCGCTCTCGGAGTGGATCGCAGGCCAAAGCCTCAGCCATGACTCGATGACCAGGCCGTCAGCACCGCGGGCGGAACGTGCTGCCAGCCACCCGGCCGCGGGTGCTCTGGTTCGTCCAGATGTGTCACGGAACGAGGGCTCATCTCGTCTGTGAGGGTGGCCGGTCCGCACGGGACCGGGTGAAAGGAGCCGAGATGCGGATTTTCGTGGCCGGGGCCACCGGCGCCATCGGACGCCTCCTCGTCCCGCTGCTCGCCGCGCAGGGTCACCAGGTCACGGCGACGACCAGAAGCCCGGCCAAGGCCGGGCAGCTGCGCGCGCTGGGCGCGGAACCAGCGGTTGTCGACGGCCTGGACGCCGTGGCCGTCGGCGAGGCCGTCGCGCGGGCCGAGCCGGAGGTTGTCATCCACCAGATGACATCCCTGGCCGGAGCCGTCAGCCTGCGCCGCTTCGACCAGGTGTTCGCCGTCACCAACCAGCTGCGGACACAGGGCACCGACCATCTGCTGGCCGCCGCCTCCGCGGCGGGCGCCCGCCGTTTCATCGCCCAGAGCTATACCGGCTGGCCGAACATCCGCGAAGGCGGCCCGGTGAAGACCGAGGATGACCCGCTTGACCCGCAGCCCCCGCCCGCCCAGCGTGAGTCGCTGGCCGCGATCCGCCACCTGGAACAGGCGGTCCTGGCCGCGCCCCTGGACGGGATCGTGCTCCGCTACGGCTCGTTCTACGGTCCCGGCGCCTCGGACGCGTTCGCTGCGCTGATCCGCAGGCGGATGGTTCCGGTCATTGGTGACGGGGCCGGAATATGGTCGTTCCTGCATATTGACGATGCCGCGGCGGCGACCGCCGCGGCGGTGCTGCGCGGCCGGCCGGGCAGCTACAACGTGGTCGACGACGAGCCAGCTCGCGTGGCGGAATGGCTGCCATTCGCGGCCAAGGCGGTCGGCGCGAAGCCTCCGTACCGGGTCCCGGTGTGGCTGGGACGGCTCGCGGCTGGTGAGGTAGGGGTGTCAATGATGACGCAGATCCGCGGTTCATCGAACGCGCGGGCGAAGCGGGAACTCGGCTGGCAGCCAGCGTGGCCGAGCTGGCGGCAGGGCTTCGGTGCCGGGCTCACCGCCGCCCGCCCGCTCCGGACGGTCAGCTAGTGGTCGGTAAGGGGGTCCGTTTGGACACCGCCGAGGTCTACGAGCAGCTGCGGCCGCTGATGTTCTCGATCGCCTACCGGATGCTCGGCGCCGTGGGCGAGGCCGAGGACATCGTGCAAGAAGCGTTCCTGCGCTACCACCACGCCGGGCCGGACACGGTCGACTCGCCGAAGGCCTTCCTGTCCGCGGTGACCACCCGGCTGTGCATCGACCATCTGCGGTCAGCGAGGACGCGGCGCGAGGCATACGTGGGGCAGTGGCTGCCGGAGCCGTTGCTGACCGACACGGCCGCACCGGACCCGGCGGGCATCGCCGAGCAGGCGGATTCGCTGTCCATGGCGTTCCTGCTGCTGCTTGAGCGGCTGTCTCCGGTGGAGCGGGCCGTGTTCCTGCTGCATGACGTCTTCGGCTACGGCTACGACGAGATCGCGGGCATCGTCGGCAAGAGCGAGGACAACTGCCGCCAGTTGGCGCTGCGGGCCCGACGGCACGCTGGTGAGCACCGGC
>Ga0265338_10001608_pt1 | contig 36203 bp, 30 predicted proteins | sample 42126metaG_FD_193579 | JGI IMG/M metagenome (GOLD analysis project Ga0265338, IMG submission 193579) | Rhizosphere microbial communities from Carex aquatilis grown in University of Washington, Seatle, WA, United States - 4-21-26 metaG | ecosystem: Host-associated > Plants > Roots > Rhizosphere...
AGCGCATCCCATTGCCCTTCATGCTGCAGGTGCTCGATCTCGGCAAAGTTGACGGTGACCATCAGGCTTTGCGCATTGTTGTGACCGCCCAGACGCGCCTTCATACCCTGGTTCAGCAACTTATAGTATTCGGCCGAGGACTCCCAGCTCATGCCACCGATCAGGCCTATCGTTTTCATCGTAGAAGATCCAGTGAGGTAGTGCTTCGCGGGCGTACGAATATCGCCGCGTCTAATCGACAACCAGTGCGGCACCGACTTCGAGATCGGGCCAGCGATAGATGGCAACGCGGTTGCGACCGGTCGCCTTGGCCTGATATAGCGCTTCGTCCGCCGCGTTGATCAGCGACTTGCAGCCCAGCGGCGAGCCGACCGGCCAGGTGGCAATGCCGATGCTGATCGTGACGTGGCCGAATTCACTCAGGGCGTGTTCGATCGCCCGCGCGCTCACGGCGCGGCGCATCGCCTCGGCCACGACCTGGGCGGCGGCAGCCGAAGTATCGGGCAGCAACACGACGAACTCTTCCCCACCGTACCGCGCGGCACGATCGCCCGGACGTACCAGCGATTCATTGATACAGTTCGCGACCGCGACCAAAGCGTCGTCGCCGGCCTGGTGTCCATACGTGTCGTTGTAGGCCTTGAACCGGTCGATGTCGACGAAGATCACCGACAGATCCCGTTTCGAGCGGACCGCTTCACGCCACTCCAACTCCAGGATGTCATCGAGCGTACGCCGATTGTCCAGCCCGGTCAGGCCATCGGTCTTGGCGAGCAGCTCGAGCGTCTGCTCGGCGAATAAGCGCCGCTTCATCTGGATCGCGAAAAATATCGACAGGATCACGAACACGATCGAGAACACGATGACCGGGATGCCGATCCACAGCGCACGCTTCCACCAGCTCGCGTACATATCGGCAAGCGAGACGCCCACGTCGATGTAAAGCGGCAGGCCGGGGATTTTTCTGAAGACATACAGGCGATCGATGCCGTCCGAGACGGCCGTTACCTCGAAAGAACCGTTGTCGCTGGCTATGATTCGAGCATACGGGTCCGTTCCCTTGAGCGTTCGTCCGAGGTCGTTGGGCCGCGAGGGTACACGCGATATGACTGCGCCATCGGTGTTGATCAACGTGATCGTGCCGCGCTCGCCGAAGGCAAGGCCGGCGAAGAGATCCTGGAAATACCGCAAGTTCACTGCGATGAAAACGATACCGGCAAAGGAGCCGTCAGGCCCCGACAGGCGCTCGCTCAATGCGATGCTGGGCTCGCTGCCACGCAACCTGGACCGGAACGGCCGGCTCACGTAGAGACCCTGTTGCGGATTGTCGCGCTGAATGGTGAAGTAATCGCGGTCGGCGAAATTGCCGTGCCGCGGCACGACACTGCCCGCATCCATAATGACGTTGCCCGCTTTGTCCAGCACCAGCAGCGAACCGAGGTATTTTGCCGTAGCGACCCGGTCGAACAGTACCTGGCGTTGCAGCGCCGGCGCGAGCGCTAGTACCTCGGGCCGGCTCAGGCCGTCCTTTACCGCATCGAGCGAAAGCGCATACAGTTCGAAATTGCGACTGATGTCGCGCTCGATCAACGTCCCTACATTGCGGGCAGCTTCCTGCCCGCGGTCGAAACTGTCGAGTCGACTTTGGTAGAGGACGAACGCGCACAAGGCCGCCATGAATAGCGCCACGCACACCCCACCTCGAACAATCGCGCGCGGCGACAATATGCCTCGGCGCTTCAAGGCCGGCTTCATGGTCGGTTCTGCAGGATTGGGAGGCGCGATATTGACCATGCTTGCGTTGGAATAGCGCTGTGGCGGTTCCCACGAAGGTTAGCTTAATAACGAGATAACAGGAAAGCAAAAAGTCCGCCGCGCCGGTCAAGTTGTCATGTAAAACAACTACGCTGTTCGGCGGGCGCCGTGCCCATCGGGAACGCGGCAATGACTGCGACGAACTTCGGCGACCGAACCCAGCGACCCAAACCCCGTTAGCCGAAAGAACCTGCAACAGGCAGCACCATGATTCCAGATTACGTCATCCGTCTTGCGATCGCCTTTGGCTTGGGCGTGGCCATAGGCATCGAACGGCAAGTGCGGCAGCGCGCCGCGGGCTTACGCACTGTCACGCTCGTAGCGGTCGGCGCGTGCCTGTTCGTCACACTGGGCGCGTTGTCCGACAACGCGACGCAAGGCATGACGCAAATCGCGGCCTATGTGGTGTCGGGTGTCGGCTTTTTGGGCGGCGGCGTGATCATGCGCGACCAGGGTTCGTTGCAAGGCATCAATACCGCAGCCACGCTGTGGTGCTCGGCCGCGGTAGGCGTGCTGTGCGGCACGGGGCATTTCGGGCCAGCCGTCATGGGCACGGCTATCGTGCTGGCCGCCAATACGGTGCTCAGGGATTTGAGCCGTTATCTGAACACCACGCCGGTCTCGACCGCCGAGATCGCTGTCGACTATACGGTACGAGTCGTCTGTCGCGCCGAGGACGAAGTGCATGTACGTACACTGTTGACCAATTCGACGCATGCCATCCCGCTCTCGTTTCGCTCGCTGAAAAGCGAGGATCTCGCCGGTACGCCGGGTGCGCTGGAAGTCCTGGCCGAGCTGCGCCTGCACCCGAAGGATCAGGCCAAGCTTGAACAACTGACCAGCCGCATCAGCCTGGAAAAAGGCGTGAGCGCGGTGAGTTGGGTGGCCAAGCCGCTGGAGCTGGTTACGGACTGAGGCCCTCGGCCGCCTTCCACTCCATCGTAAAATTTACGCCTGCCGCGGGCATTTTTACGCGATTCTTACACGCCGATATCTACACTCGACAGGTCGGGTTGTGGGCTACTGTCAGTCCACGCTGCCCGAATATGAGCGGGAAATCGGCAATGAATATCAAAACCTCAATGTGGCTGCGAGGCGTGACGAAAATCATCGTCGTCGCCGTGGTTACCAATCAGATCCTTACGGCCTTGTTTGGCTGGGGCGCACGCGTCATCGATCCCGACGTCAGCACGCACATCATCACGCTGTTCAGCTTCATGACGTCGATGGCCGCGGGCATCTGGATCCAGGCCGATGCGCGCCGCGCGTACGCGCACGCCAAGCAACAGGGCTTGATCAAAGCCGACAAGGCCGGCAATGCGCCCTGGGCGCTTGCCCCGGAGTGCCCGAATAAATGGCTGGTCACCCTGCACCTCGAGATGAACCCGGCGCTTGCCGACCTCTGAGGCGGCGGCCTCTCCTTTCTCAGGCGGCGGCCTCTCCTTTCTAAGGCGGCGGCCGTCTCCTTGCCAAGGCGGCGGCCGTCTTCCTGCTAAAGCAGCGGCCGGCACAGTGTCAAGGCTGGTGGCCGCCACGGTGCGCAGCGCGCACACCGATCACTCTCTTCGCGCGCCGTCCAGGAATTCAAGCCAAGGTCGCTATGCACGCCAATGCTAGTCGTTCGGTGGAAGTCGATTTTTTGCGCGGCGTGGTGCTGATCGTGATCGCGCTCGATCACATCCCCGCCAGCGTCATTTCCCACATTACGCTCCACGTCTATGCCTATTGCGATGCGGCCGAGGTGTTTGTCTTCCTCGGCGGCTATGCCAGTGCTGCGGCCTATTGCGTCATGACGGCGCGTGGCAGCGCCGCGCACGCGATGCGCCGTTTTTTGCGCCGCGCGTTCGAAATTTACCGCGCCTATTTGCTAACCGCGGGCGCGATGCTGCTAGCCGGTCTAGGCATGTTGGCACTGCGCATCCACCCCGCTTCGTTGCCCTATACCGATGCGCCAGATCTACTCGCCGCGCCGCTGCATGCCTTGTTCGATATCGTCACGCTGCGTCGCCAGCCCTACCTGGCGGCCGTGCTGCCGATGTACGTGGTGTTCGCGCTATGCACGCCGGCGGTAGCGCCGTTCGCCCGCAAGCATCCCATCTCAACGCTAGCGGCAAGCATCGCGCTGTGGGCAAACGCGCCCGCGCTCGCCCACCTGCTGCCGAGCGCCGATCCAATCGGATGGTCGTTCAACCCCTGGGCCTGGCAATTGATGTTCGTGCTCGGCATGCTGTGCCGCCTGCATCCCATTCCGGCCGCCTTCCAGGCTTCACGCACGGGATGGTCCCTGAGCGGCTTGGCGCTTGCGACGGCGCTAGCTTTCGCCGCATTCAAACTGTGGGGACAAGGGCATCCGGAACCGGGCGAAATGAAACAGCATCTGGCGGCGATCCGCGTCGTCAGTTTTATTTCGATTGCGTGGCTGATTGCGCAGTTGGTGCGGATCGGTTGGGTCGGCGCGCTGGCTCGAGCGCTACCCCATGTGGTTACGGTAGGACGGCACGGACTCGTGTGCTTTGTCTCTGGCACGGGGCTTTCGATCGCCGCTGATGTCGCGTTGCACGCCGCTGAGCCGACGTTCCTTACGCATCAGCAGGCGTTTGCCGCTGCGCTGTCGGTCGATATATTGACGATCGCCGCGGTGCTCGGTATAGCCGTCGCCGCAGCGGCGCTCAAAGCGCAACGTCCGGTGGCGGCGCGGTCATCGAATGCCGATGTAATGCTGGCAGCGCGTGCCGGAGAAGCACAGCGCGGGCGTTGAGCGCAGTTCCGAGCGCAGCGCGCCTACCGCCCCATTGCGGGCCGATTAGCCCACCAATGCGGCCTGTCGGTCCGCGAGCGGCCCGAGGCCGCGTTCAGGCCTCAAGCGCCCTGAACTTGTCCACTACAGAGCCAGAGCGCATCGAGTTGCAGAAATTCCGCGATGCGCGTGAAGTAATGCAATTGTGGCACCGTGATGCCGCGACGCCAGAACAGCACCTCGTGCTCGCTTACGCCAAGGCGCCGGGCAAATTTTGCCGAACTGATGCTCGCTATGTTGAGTGCCCGGTTCAGTCGCGCCGCAAACGCACGTCTGAGGCTATTGTCTTCAATGTTGCGTTCAAGATGTTTCTGTATTTCGCTATCTGGATTCATCGTCGTGTTAGGTAGTATCAACCGCGAAAGGCGCATGATTCGCACTGGCCGCTGCCGCAAGCATCTCCAAAACGGCAAAATCACCCGAGCGCATCTCATTTTCGGTCTCATGATCGGTGCCGCGCGCGAACCTGTCCAATAGGGAAAATAATTCGGATTCCCGCAGGGATAAAACTCTGCCAGGACCGTGAACTTTTTCGTCCGGATCCCCTCGAAAGCACGCGCCGATTCGCGAATCTGCCCGCATGCGCCGCGAAATCTCCCGCGTGGCGCCTCTCGGCGCGATTACGGCAACGTATATAATGACTTGCCATTATGCCCGGGGCGGCGAGCGCTCGCGCAAGACGCCCGACTAGATTCCGGAGACGATTATGGATACGGATGCCGACGCGATCTTCAGCGCCATCCTACGTGTGAAAAGCACGCTCGTCCTGAGCACCGAGCAGTTGGATCTGCGCAGCGCGCGCCAACCGGATTACGCCACGGAAAACGCAGCGCTGGTCGCGCTCGCCAACGCGCTGGCAGGTCCCGATGACGTCATGTTGCAAGTGCTTGCCGAAACCGCGATGCGATTGTGCTGCGCGCATAGCGCCGGCATCAGCGTGATCGAAGCGCCGCTGCACGGCGAAACCGTATTTCGCTGGGTCGCGGCGGCGGGTTTCTGCCAGCCGTGCTTGAACACCACCACACCCGCAACGCAAAGCCCTTGCGATAGCACACTGGCGCTGGGCGGCCCGCAGTTGTTCACTCATCCCCCGCAGGACCCACGCTCCCTGCAAGTTTCCCCCTTGCACGGTCCGACGCCCGACATCGTCGAGGCGTTGGTCATCCCCGTTCCCGGCGAAGGCAAACCCAACGGGGCGATCTGGGTCATGTCGCACCGCACCGGCCGCACCTTCGACCGTGAAGACTGCCGTGTGCTCGCCAGTCTCGCCAGTTTTACGGCCGCGGCGCTGAATCTGCGCTACGCACGCCGCAGCGCCCTGACCGAAACCAGCGAATCGCAACGCATACGCGCGGAACTCTGTGAATCGGAAGCTCGCAAGGACGAATTCATCGCGATGCTTGGCCACGAGTTGCGCAACCCGATGGCTCCCATCGATAGCGCCATCGCCGTAGCGCGTCGGCTCTCGGACGGCAACCAGCAGGCAATCGATGTACTCAGCACCGCGCAACGGCAGATGCGGCATTTGCGTAGGCTGGTCGACGACTTGCTGGACGCCTCGCGGATCAAGCACGGCAAGTTGTCGATTTCGCTGGACCATGCCTCGCTGAATGAAATCGTTTACGACGCCGTCAGTGCAGTCAAACACCATATCGATTCACGCGGGCATGCGCTCTCGCTGGTCGGCCTGGATGCGCCGATCAATGTACGCGCCGACCACATTCGCTTGAGCCAGATGTTGGGCAACCTGCTGTCCAATGCGGCTAAATACACGCCGCAGGGCGGCAAGATCGGCATCGAGATACTATGCCTGCCGCGCACGGATGCGCCACGCCATGACGATGCGTCAGCGAGTGCAAACCCGTTGGGCGGCGAGGTCATCATTGCCATTCGCGACAACGGCATAGGCATCAGCGCCGAGTTGTTGCCGCGGGTCTTCGAGCTGTTCACGCAGAACGCGTCCGATAGTGCGCGCTCTCAAGGCGGCTTGGGAATCGGCCTATCGGTCGTCAAGCGCATGGTCGAACTGCATCGTGGCACTGTCGATATCGCCAGCGATGGCCTGGGCCACGGCACGTTGGTGACCTTGCGCCTACCGATACTAAGCCGCTCCGATCATTACCCGCCGTTGCGGCCAGCCAACCCACCGAGCGCGATGCGTATCCTGCTGGTCGACGACAATGCCGATGCCTTGCAGGCGTTGGGCATGCTGCTCGAGCTGGAAGGGCATGAAGTCCAGATGGCCAATGGCGGCGAGGCAGCCGTGCAGTTGACGCAGCACTATATTCCACAGGTGGCCCTGATCGATATCGGCATGCCTGGCATCGACGGGTTCCAGCTCGTGCAGATGTTGCGGGCACGACCGGAACTGGCCCAGACCAAATTGGTGGCGCTGACCGGCTATGCATCGGAATCGGAACGCTCGCGCGCATTATCGGCAGGCTTCGATTTCCACCTCACCAAACCGCTCTCGCTCGACAAGCTGTTCGACGTGCTCACGCAGTTCGCCGACGACCGCACGTCGGATGCGCTGTAGCACCCGCCGTTGGGCCCGTCGATCCCGCAACTGATCACGCGGTTGATAAAATAAGCATCGATCATGCCGAACCCGCCTCCATGTCGCGGGTTGTCGCGATCGCCGGCCTTGCGCATTTTTACTGCGTAAGCAAACCTTATAACGCCCCCCCCCTGCGGCCGTCACCTTTGCGCGGTTACGCGTCATTCGGAGCGTGTCCGGCCCCCCGCTGCCCTCGTGCCGCTCGTAGCCCTCCCCCGCGCGAACATCGGCTCAGCATGGGAGCGATTCGTGCTCCTTCATGGGCGTTACCTCATGATGACCCGCATCGATTTCACCGTCGGCCTAGCCCAGCGAACGTCGAATGCGTCCCGGAGGGCACGCCCAGTTGAAGACTGCCGCGAGTCCCGACCCGATCTGGTCCAGATTGAACCGGTTCACCGCGACCGGCGCCTGTTCCCGCAGACGCTGGCAGAAATCGCCGCGGCTGCTCAGGCGTTTTCGGTCGCCAATTGGCGACGCGCAGCAACATCGCCACGCGTGCGCGGAATCGCGAAATACAGCAGTATCAAGCTAAGCAGAAAGAATCCGCCCAACGTGCCAAGCGCATAGTAATAGCTGCCCGACAGTTCCCTCACCCAACCGATGAAAGCGGGGCTGACCGTGCCGCCGAACGCGCCCACCGAACTGATCAGGGCAATCCCGCCCGCAGCCGCCTGGTCTTTGAAGTAGGCGCTAGGGATAGTCCAGAACAATGACAGAAAGCCGAACACTGCCGCACTGGATACCAGCAGCAGTACCACGGTGATCTGCACGCTATGCGCGCCCAGAGGCAGCAACAGAAAACTGATTGCCGCGACCACACCGCACCCGAGCACATGCCGGCGACGCTCCGCAAAATAATCAGAGCTGAAGCTCACGGCCAGCATACCCAACGTGGCCATCACGGAAATGCCGCCGCTCAGCCAGCCGATGTTCATCAGGCTGCCCACGCCGACGCTCTTGAGCAGTGTCGGAATCCATAGCAACAGGGCGTTCTCGACACAATAGAACGCGAAGTAACAGATCGCCAAGCTATACAGCGTCTTGTTCCTGAGTGCCTCGCGCAGCTTGCTGGGGCCCGCATGCGACGCGCAGCCGCCAGGCGTGCCCAGCGCCGATTCCACCCGTTGCTTTTCCTCGGCCGATAGCCACCCCGCATCGGCGGGCCGGTTCGACAGGTAAAAGTAGGCGACGACGCCCAGGATCAAGGCTGGAACTCCTTCCAGCACGAACAAGCTCTGCCAGCCGCGCAAGCCGAACACACGGTCGAAATCGGTCATGATCCATGCAGCCATCGGCCCGCCCACGATGCCGGAAACGGGTAAGGCCATGACGAACAAACTCGTCACGCGAGCGCGCATCCGGTCGGGAAACCAGTAGGTGAAATAAAGCAGTACGCCCGGGAAGAAACCAGCCTCGGCGGCGCCGACCAGAAAACGCAATGCGTAAAATTCATAGCGGTTCGACGCAAATGCGAGCGCCATCGTGAACACGCCCCAGAGCAGCATGATGCGCAACAACGTCGGCCTCACGCCTCGGCGGTGCAACATCATATTGCTCGGCACTTCGAATAAAATATAACCGAGATACAAGAACCCTGCGGCCATGCCATACACGGCTTCGTTCAGATGCAGATCCGCGATGAACTGCAACTTCGCAAAGCCGACATTGAGCCTATCCATCATCGCGATGACGTAGCACAGGAACAGGAAGGGCACGATGCGCACCCCGATGCGCCAGAAGACCCGTTTCTCCTGCAATGAAATATTTCTATCGTCGAGTGATCGCATGATCGCTGTCCCCTCTGTGGCCCGGCTGGATGGAGTTATTCAAAGTATTGACGCTTGGCCGCGGATGGCCGCGCAGTGGCCACCCGCGCGAGCTCAGGGCCCGAAGCTGGAACGCATCTGGATGCCCCAGGTATCGCCGACGCGGGTCAGCACATACAAGGATTCGTACACGCCTATCACCGAATCGTCGTCGCGATAGCGGGTATAGCTGAGCGCGTAATGCGCTTTCTTGTCGTTGAACTGGATCAGCTCGCGGGTTTCCCACCGGCTATATTTCCAACGGTCCTCGGTACGCAAGCGCGTAAAGAGGTCCATCGGATTCTTGCCCGGCGCATCATAGGTCTTGATGCTGCCGCCCGCGAACCTGACGTGCGGGAAATGCATGGTCTCGTCCATCGCCGGCGCGTCGTAAGCGTTCAAGGCCGCCATGAATTTATCGAGCGTGGCCATGCAGGCACGATGAATTTCTATTTTCTGGTCCGTCATTGCAAAACTCCGATAGTGTGCCCAGCAAGTTAGCGCTGCCGCAGGAATGCTTGCACCACGCCGGTCAACGGCCGGCTGGCGCCCAACTCGCTAAACGAGCGGTCGGTCGCTCGTGGGTTCGTGGTGGTGGGTTCGTCGATCACGCAGCACATGGTTGCGTGAACCGAAAATCTCGATTAACATCTGTTCGTTTAGCGAACAGATGTTCGTTTTAATAAATGCTACTGAGATTTCATGCGTCGGTCAACCCGGGTAGATCCCCGAATAGATCCCCTTCGCCGTTCCTACGCCCGATCATGTCTGGCACGCGCGGGCCCGCGACGCGCACGACGCATGCAACCCAAAAACCAATGAGGCCCATATGAGTTCCAACCTCGTTACCCCCGACTCCGAGACTTACGTCGAAGCATTCGCTCGCGGCCTGACTGTCATCTGCGCGTTCGACGCCAGCCATCCGGAACTCACGCTTTCAGAGGTCGCTGAAATAACGGGGATCAGCCGGGCGGCGGCGCGGCGATTGCTATCGACGCTGGTGCATTTGGGATACGTCCATGCGAGCGGCCGGACCTTCAGCCTGACGGCCAAGATCATGAGACTCGGGTATGCCTATTTGTCCGGGCAGGCACTGCCCGATATCGTCGAACCTTATGTGGTGAAGGTCGCCGACCAAACCGGCGAGTCATGTTCGGTCTGTGTACTGGACGACACCGAGGTGGTCTACATCGCGCGAGCGTCCGTCAAGAAGATCATGTCGATCAATCTGTCCATCGGTACTCGGTTGCCGGCTTGGGCGACGGCAACGGGGCGAGTGTTATTGAGCAGCCTCGCACAGCCCGAGTTGGCTCGGGTACTGGCGAATAGTCAAATTACCGAGCATGCGGTCAACACGCTGACGAGCGTTGCGGCGCTCGAGGCCAACATCGCAACCGTGCACGAGCATGGCTATTCGTTGGTGTCCCAAGAGTTGGAATTCGGCCTGACGGCGGTTGCTGTCCCGTTGCGGGACAAGTCGGGCCGCGTTATTGCGGCAATGAATGTCGCGGGGCATGTGCTGCGCAATACGCGTGAGCAGATGCTCGAACACCATTTGCCGATCCTGCAAAATGCGGCGGCGGAAATCAACGCGGCGTTGGCGTCGCGCTAGTGCCATGAAGGCGCGTGCGCGGCGTGCGGTGAGCGGGCCGAGCGCGGCGGCCGGCGGCGCGACGAAAGCAGACGCACCGGCCGCGCAACGCAGGCGCTAAGCCGCGTGAAGCACGTTGATCACCCGCTTGGCGATCATGGGCCCCGCCGCGCGGCCATATTCCGCCATGTGCGGTGCCGCCGCGTGCGCTTTGAGCGCCTCGGGGCTTTCCCAACGCTCCACCACGGCGAATGTATCGGCGCCTAACGGTGTTTGTATGGCGCCGAGTCCCGGCACGTCGATCACCGCTTCATAGCTGATGCAGCCATTCTCGGCATGCACCGCCGGCACGTTCTTCTTGAACAGCGCCAGCACGGCGTCACGTTTTCCGGGCAGTGTCGTAATCGTAGCGAAAACATGAATCATCTAGAACTCTCCTTGGCCAAATAGTTTGGGGCACTACCGCGCTATTGTGCCTCGACTGCGCCAAATGGGAGAACCAAGTCGGTGGGGGCTGGCGTTAGAATGGGAATCGACGTCATCTCGCCCATCATCGAAGCCAAATACTCACTCAACGCCCCGGGCCATGAAGCGTCTCTCATGAAGCGTTTTTTCTCGCGTTCATTCTCATCTTCATGTTCACGGAAATCATGTCAACTCAAGCCGCGGATAACGGAATCATCAGCGTTCAGAGCCACCGTCCCGTGGCGGAAACCGCCGACAGGCTGGAAGCGCTGCTCAAATCAAAAAGCATTATCGTGTTCGCGCGACTGGACTTTGCGGCCGATGCGCAAAAAGCCGGCCTCAAGCTGCAACCCTCGCAATTGCTGATCTTTGGCAATCCGCGCGCCGGCACGCCCCTGATGCAGGCCGTTCCCACCGCGGCACTCGATTTGCCGCTCAAGGTGCTGATCTGGGAAGACGCTGACAAGAAGGTCTGGCTGTCGTACAACGCCGTCGACTATCTCCAGGGCCGGCACCACGCCAGCGGCGCATTGATGAAGCCGCTCGCAGGGGTTTCCGCACTGGTCGAGGCGGTCGTTCAATAGCGGGCGTGCCGCGGATCTGACTGCCGCACGGCTCGATGGGTCACTAAGTCCGCCCGTCCCGTCGCCTGCTTTAGGTCGGCTTGCCTTCGCTACTCGCCCAGTTCGGCATCAGCGTATTTGTCGGCAGCGTTTCGTCGATCATCTTCTTCGCGGTCTGGATGCCGGCGACCGGTAGCCCGGCCGGATCCAGCACGCCGATCTGCACCAGCACAGACGCCTGGTCCCAATAGATATGCTCGTTGTACAGCTTGTCGCCGCGAAAGCAGACCACGGCCAGCATCGGTATTTCAAAATATTTGCCGGTCGGCGCGAGCCCCGGCAACATCCAGTCGATCTCACGGTCGTGCGTTGCACAAAACACGAATTCGTCGACGACGCGATCGGCGCCTATCGTGCGCGAAATCGGGATCAAGCGCGTGTCGGCCGGATTCGAGTCGACGAAGTGGTACTTGTAGAAGCGCTTCAACTGATCGTGGCCCACTCCGCCCGTCATCGTCGGTACATGGTTCACATAGGGCTGCGCGACCATCGTCGGCATCACGGCATCCACATCGCGCGTGCCGAACTCGTAATAGCAGTGCTGCTCCCACAGATGATTGAGGTCATACACAGGGCCCAGCACCTTGCGCAGCATCGCCATGGTGCGCGAGTACGCCATCATCGCAGCGGGCTTGTCGAAATGTTCGCGCTCGGGCGTGGCGAACGCATGATCGCAACCGGGGTAGACGTACTGCTCGATTTGCGGCCGGGTCGACAACGCCGCCGAGATTTTTTCGCGCACCTCGGCCGGGCAATACGCATCGGCTTCGGCAAAATGAAACACCATCGGACATTTGATCGCCGGCACTTCGTCGAGAAATCCGTCGAGCGCCACGCCGTAATAACAGACCGCGCAATCGATATCGGTACGCGCCGCAGCCAGCATGGCGAGCCTGCCGCCCAGGCAATAGCCTATCGTGCCGACCTTGCCCGCATGCATGGGCAATGCACGCAGGGCCGCAACGGTCGCCGCAATGTCCTCGATCCCCAGCGGCACGTCGAAGCGTTCGTTGTAGCCGAGCGCCTCGGTGAAATCCTCGGCGGTGTAACCGAGCACCACACCCGGTTTCATGCGCCAGAACAGGTCCGGCACCAGCACCACATAGCCTTCCTGTGCGTAACGATCGGCCATCGACTTCATATAGTAGTTGATGCCGAAAATCTCCTGCAACAGCACGAGCCCCGGGCCCGAGCCTTGGGGCGGTGTGGCGAGATAGGCCGAAAAACGGCCGCCGTCGCGCGCCGTGACTTCGATGAATTGTCCGCTCATAGTGTCCTTCTCCAATCAAAGATAGCTGGCGAACTGCGCCTGCAATGCCTGACGATCGGCCGCCAGACCTGCGGCGATGCCTTGCGCCATGGCGCCTACGTACACTTCGTCCGGGCCGCCGTCGAGCGCATCGAGCGCGGCCGCCACTACTTCGGCGACAGACAGTTTCGGCGGCGGGAAATCGCGGCTCATCTCGGTATCGATCGCGCCGGGCAGGACGCCGAGCACGCGCACGTTATGTGCCGCCAATTCGGCGCGCACGCCTTCTGTCAAACGCAGCGCCGCGGCTTTCGACGCGCACAGCGACCCCATCGCCGGCAACGCGACGCGCGCAAGGATAGACAGCATGTTGACGATGGCGCCGCCGTGCGCGATCAACGCCGGCTCGAATGCACGACACATGCGCAAGGTGCCGAAGTAGTTGACCTCCATCTCGGCGCGCGCCGCATCCACATCGCGCGCGCGGACCAGACGGTCGAGCCGGTTGATGCCGGCGTTATTGATCAGCAGCGTGGTGTCGCCTGCCAGGCTCGCGGCTTGCGCCACTTGCGCGGCGTCGGTAATGTCCAGCGTCACCGGTATAACACGCGGATCATGCCGATCGCGCGTAGCCAACGCCTCGACATTGCGCGCGGCGGCGTACACCTTGCGCGCCCCCCGTTCGAGCAAGCTCTGCACGAATTGGGCGCCGACGCCGCGGTTCGCGCCGCTCACGAAGGCGACCGAGTTTTCTATCTGCATCGCGTAGTCTCCAGGACTTGACTGCGGTTATTTACGTTTGTATTCGACAGACAGGATATAGCCGTTATCGAAAACCGGCAGATCCAAATTGGACCGATAACAGATCGTCGTGACCGCCTGCGACAACGGAATGATCCACGATTTTTCCGACGCTTCCTGGCTAGGCGCTCGATTGAACGTGGCGCGGAGCCAGCGCGGCATGACTTGCCATTGCAATTCTGAATTCAGATTATCCGAGTAAAATCTAGGCGTCAATACTTGCCAAAATTCGGCCGTAATCAAGTCATGGAGGCTGCCGCGGTATTTCCGTGTTGCTGCGACACCTACTTGCGCGCTGGCGTTAGGGTTAGTACACGATTGCCGTTTTTCCGAATTTATCGGGATGCGCTAATCTGTCGAGGGCGCCCGCGGTCTTCATGGCGGCGGGAGATCCGCCTCAACCAAAGCTGCCATGCTGCACCACGTCGCAGAATTGACCACTTGACATCCCAATTTATAGAATTCAGTATTCTTTATAAATACAGACCTGACGGAGCGGCGATGACTGGACAAGTAGAGAACCCCATGCGCAGTGCCCATCCCTTTAAGCTGGGGGTGTTCTCGGCCAACGCTGACCGTGGCCTGACGTTCACGACGGTCCCGGAACAGTGGCGGGCCGGCTGGGACGACGTGCAGCGCGCGGCCGTGCTGGCCGACGAAGGCGGCTTCGATTTCTTTCTGCCGATCGCCCGCTGGCGTGGCTACGGCGGCACGACGCATGTGCGCGAATGGTCGTTCGAGACGTTTACGTTCGCGGCGGCGCTCGCGGCGGTGACCCGTCGCATCGCGCTGTTTTCCACGGTGCATGTACCGCTCGTGCATCCGATTTATGCTGCGAAGGCGCTCGCCACCATCGACCATGTCAGCCATGGCCGCGCGGGGCTGAACATCGTCTGCGGCTGGAACCCCGATGAGTTCGACATGTTCGGCGTGCAATTGAACGCCGAGGCCTATGTGCAGGCGGCCGAATGGTCCGAGATCCTGCTGCGGCTTTATACGTCGGACGAACCGTTCGATTTCGAAGGGAAATTCTACAATTTGAAGGGCGCGATTTCACGACCGGTTTCCGTGCAGTCGCCCAGGCCGGTCACGATGAATGCGGCATTCGGCCCACCGGGGCGCGACTTCGCTGCGAGCCATTGCGACTACTTGTTCACCACGTTCACCGATCTCGAAGTGGGCCGCCAGCATGTCACCGATATTCGGCAACGTGGCACCGCGGTCGGGCGCGATATCGGCGTCTACACGGTGGCCCATGTGGTCTGCCGCGAAACCGAAGAGGAAGCGAAGCGCTACTACGATCGCTACTCGATCGAATTCACGGACGAAGCGGCGCTCGATTATCACATGAAGCAAAAGAAGGGCTTCAGCAAAAGCCACGAAGACCGGGCGTTCATCGAATATCGGCAACGCTTTGCCGCCGGCACCGGCAGTTTTCCGCTGGTGGGCACGCCCACGCATATCGTCGACCAGATGGTGAAGATGCAAGAAATCGGCTTTGGCGGCGCGGCACTGTCATTCGTGAACTATGTCGACGAATTGCCGTTCTTCTGCGAGAAGGTCATTCCGCTGATGCGTGAAGCCGGTTTGCGTGCGGATACGGAAGATACGCCATGACGACTCAACTGCGCGAGGCCGAGGCCAAGGTCGAGGTCCAGGCAGCTCTGGGGGGGCACGACTCGCTCGCTGCAGAGATTGCGTTCAAACACGGGATGCGGCGCCTGGTTGGCGGAGTCGCGGCGATCGCCGTGCTCGACGACAACGGCGTGCGGCTCGGCGCGGCGGCCTCGGCAGTCTGCTCGCTCAGCGCCACGCCGCCTACGCTGATCGTTTGTCTGAACCTGCAAGGCTCGGTTGGGCGCGTATTGCGTCCGGGTCGGGCGTTCTCGGTGAATGTGCTGGGCGAGCGCCATGTCGAACTCGCGCGCGTGTTCGGCGGCATGACGAATACGCCAAGCAGCGCACGGTTCGCGCACGGCGCCTGGATCGACGGCGCGCAAGGCACGCCGGTGCTTGCCGACGCGCTGGTCACGTTCGAATGCGTGGTGGCCCGGGAATCGGTCACTTATGCAACCCATATGATCGCGATCGGCAATGTCGTCGCGGTTACGCTGGGCGAATCGGGCGCAGCGCTGTCGTATCGCGAAGGCGCGTTCCTGAGCGTGGGTTGATGTATTGACCTGCTGCGGTATCGACCACTAACAAGATGCGGGCCACCGCGATTTTTACACACTAGCCCAAGTTTTCAATGACCCCATCTTACGATTCGAATTCTCCTTACGACGCGTTCGTGCTCAGTGCGCGACGCTATGCCGATGCGCCGTTTCTGCATGTACCCGCTTCCGCGCGCAAGCACTATGCGAGCGAATTGGACGGCACCTGCAGCGCACTGACCCTAAGTTACACGGACATGCTCGCGGCCATCGAGGCGCAGCGCGAACGCTATGCGGCGGCCGGTTACCGGGCTGGCATGCGCATCGCTTTACTGCTGGAAAATCGTCCCGATTTTTTCGTGCATTTTTTCGCGCTTAATGCGCTTGGCGCCAGCATCGTACCGATGAACAGCGAATCGCGCGCTCACGAGATTGCGTTCGCTGTACAGCATAGCGAGGCGGTCATGGCCGTCGGCGTCGATACGACGCTGCCGTTGTTGCGTGCCGCGCTGGGCGAAGACTTTCCGATCATCGATGCCAAGCAGGGCGAGATACCTCGGGCACCGGCGGCGGGTGCCGCCGCAGCTACGCCCGCGGCGATATCCGCGTGCGCGACCGACGCCCATGTCGAACGCATCGCTACCCGCGACGACGAGTGCGCGATCCTCTACACTTCAGGCACCACGGGAAAGCCCAAAGGCTGCATCCTCGATAACCGCTATTTCCTGTCCATCGGCGAGCTGTACATTTCCGAAGGTGGCCTGTGCGAAGTGCGTCCGGGCATGGAACGCCTGATCACCCCGCTCCCGCTGTTTCACATGAACGCGCTCGCGTGTTCGACGATGGCGATGGTGTTGTCCGGCGGCTGTGTCATCCAGCTCGATCGTTTCCACCCGCGCAGTTGGTGGCAGGACGTTGCCGATAGCGGCGCAACCATCGTCCACTATCTCGGCGTCATGCCTGCTATCCTGCTCGGCCTGAACGATCCGGCCAGCGCCGCGGCGGCACAACGCCATTCGGTACGCTTCGGTTATGGAGCCAACGTCGATCCGCGTCATCAGCCGATGTTCGAAGCGCGTTTCGGCTTCCCGCTGATCGAAGGTTGGGCGATGACCGAAACCGGAGGTGCGATCGTAATTTCATCGAGCCGCGAGCCGCGCCATGTCGGCACACGCTGTTTCGGCAAACCGCGCGACGGCATGGCTGTGCGTCTCGTGGATCAGGACGATAACGATGTCGCCGACGGCGCACCTGGGCATCTACTGGTCAAGCGCACCGGCGATCAGCCGCGCCGCGGCTTTTTCCGTGGCTATCTGAAAGACGAAGCGACGACCGAAGCGGCATGGCAAGGCGGCTGGTTTCACACCGGCGACGTGGTGCGCCGCGGCGAGGACGGCAGCCTGCATTTTGTCGATCGCCAGAAAAACATTATCCGACGCTCGGGAGAAAACATCGCGGCGCTCGAAGTGGAGGCGTGTCTGCTCGATCACGATGCGGTCCGTCAGACTGCGGTTATCGCCGCACCCGATGAGCTGCGTGACGAAGAAGTGATGGCTTGCGTAATCGTCGCGCCTGGCCATGCCACCGATGAAGCCACGGCGCGCGCGTTACAGCGGTGGTGTCTGGATCGACTTTCGTACTTCAAGGCGCCCGGCTACATCGCATTCGTGGATTCGTTGCCGACCACGTCGACTAACAAAGTCCAGAAGACTCAACTCGCGGCATTCGGCGCCGATCCGTTGAATGCACCGTTGTGCTTCGATTTGCGCGCGTTCAAGAAACGCACGGCGGCAACGGCGAATTGAGTAGAAATTAGTCCGACTCAGCGCTTCAGATCTCGGTAGAAATTTTCGTGAGGTGCGATTGCCTCTAGATACACGAGCCTCACTCCCTCGTACTACGAATGCAGCAAAAGACTGTGTTTGTTCTTGCCCGCATGTCACGTCTGCGAGCGGCCGACACGGTAACAACCCGGCTAGCTGCCGTTCAGCCGGGCGGCAGCGTCTCGGCAACGATCGCGTCGTCGGCTTGCTGCTGCAACGACACCTGCGCGCCGCGAAGCAAAGGGCTGCCAAGCCGCGCGATGACCCGCGGGCCGGCCTGCGTGCGTACGGTGGCGAGATGAACCGGGGCCTCGCCATGCACACCCGCTCGATGGCGCACCACAGTCGTTTCCTCGACCGTGCCTGCGCCCGCCGCCACTTCATGCTGCCGCGCCGAACCGCATTGCGGGCACAGCAAGCGCCGCGGGAATTCGACCGCGCCGCATACCCTGCACGCAAACACCATCAACGCACGCGCCGTCATACAGCCTCTCCTCGTTCCAACACGACGGCGTTCGCACACATGCCGTAGCGATACTGAACCATGCCATAACCGGTCACCGCGGCAAATCGTGCACCCGGCACCTGCCGCGCACCGGCCTCGTGGCGCAGTTGCGTCACCGCTTCGACCAGGCCGTGCATGCCGGCGGCCGCCCCCGCCTGCCCCGCCGACAACTGCCCACCCGACGTGTTGACGGGCAGTTGCCGCGTCTTGATCCGCTCGTGGATCAATGCGCGCAGATCGCCGTCGTCGGCGAAACCCAAATCTTCGAGCTGAGCCAACACCATCGCAGGGTAGTCGTCGTACACGCTGACCACATCCATGTCTGCAGGCGACAGGCCCGAGTCCTGCCACAACTGATCGCGCACCGACCGAATACCGGTGACGAGGCCGTCGCCACGCTGATGATCGAAATTGTATGAAGCGCGCAGCGCGCGGATCGTGACCGGCGCCGCGCCGCTCGAGCGACGTTGTGTCGAAGTCAGCACCAGCGCATTCGCCCCCGACACCACCGGCACGCAATCGAAGCGGCAAAGCGGATCGGCGACCGGCGGCGAGTCGAGGTACGCCTGGAGCGTCAGCGGCTCGCGATAAACGGCCTGCGGATTGAGCGACGCCCACTCGCGCTGCGCGATGCACAATGCCGCGTAATCGGCGCGTTCTAGCCGCGCCGCGGCCATCTGCCGTTGCGTCAGCATCGCGAAGAGCGGGTTCGGTCCACCGGTGCGCAACGGGCGCAACAAGGTGCGCGTGTTCACGTTGTAGTTTTCGACCAGGGTCGTGAAATCGGCCGGCTCGAAATGGTCGCCGCTGACCAGCACGATCGTCGTCGCATCGCCGGCCTGGATCGCGCGCGCCGCATGCTGCAAAAGGTTGATGCCGCTGGCGCCGCCATGGCAATCGTCCATGCACCAGCGCACGGTCAGTCCCGCGCGCCACGCAAAGTCGATGGCATGATCGGGCGGCAAGGTGAACGAGGCCACACCGAGGCCGTCGACTTCACTCGCCTCGATGCCGGCTTGCGCGAGCGCCGACGCGCTCGCCTGCGCCAACAGTTCGGCCGTGCTGGTACGGGCATGCCGTTGGTACGGAACCTCGACGGCGGCGGCAATCGAGACGCCGGCATAAGCTTGGTTCATACCCGTCTGATTCATGCCCGTCTGCTCCATGCACATCGGGCTACGCTTGCGCGTCGCCGCCTTCCAGGAAGTATTGTTGTTCTGCGTCGTCGAGAAAAGCCTGGGTCGCCGTGCGCACCGCTACCGGATCGCGCTCGACAAAGCCTTTCAACAGCATCTGCATGCCATCCGCGATGATTTTCATGGTGCCGCGCTTGCTCATCGTTTCATGCCGGACCTGGCGCGTGTGATCGGCAAAGCGCAGGATGGTGCCCTTGAGCCGCGAGTTCTGCACGGTCTCAAGCCAGATGCCGCGAAACTCGACGTTCGCCTCGGCCATCAGCGCGATATCGTCCTTTTCGTAAGCGCGCCGGCATTTGCGATAGGCGGCGCTCAGCCCAGCCAATTGCTCGTCGCTCAGAACAGCCACCGTGGCCGCAGCCGCGCTCGGTTCAAGCAAGCGGCGTACATCGAAAATCTCACGTACGTCCTGCGCCGTCAGTGCGGGCGTGACGAAACCGCGCGTGGTGCCGACCAGATAACCCTCGTTGACCAAGCGCAGCAACGCCTGGCGCACCGGCATGCGCGTGCACTCGAATTCGCGCGCGATCTCGTAGTCGAGCACGCGGTCCTGGTGGCCGATCTGGCCACGCTGCAAACGCCCGAGAATTTCCTGATACACCGACTCCATCAACGTGGTCGGGCGCAGCGCGGTACGGCGCGGCTGCTTGATAACCGTCGTTTCGGCGGTTGTCATAGTCTTCTCCATCTTGTATTTTATTGAGGTCACCGGCGAGCCACGAGACAGCGTCAATGTACATAGAGCTACGATTGTACTAGCTGCCGGCGTGCCATCGCGCTTCCTCGGCCGCGCAACGCCATTCGCGCACAAGCGCCAGCGCCGGACTCCGAGGCCATGCCCGCGGATGCAGGCCCACCTCCGAGCATAGCGCATTATGCCGCCCGTGCTTCCCCAGCGGCCACTGGCGGCCACGGTATGCCTGCATCGTCACTGGGCACGGCCTCGATCAAGGTACGCGTGTAGGGATGCTGCGGATTGGAAAAAACCTCTTCGGTCGGTCCCTGCTCCACCACCTCACCGCGGCGCATGACCAGTACGCGGCTGCACAGGTAACGCACCACCGAGAGATCGTGCGAAATCAGCAGCAGCGCAATCTGGTGTTCGCGGCCCAGTTCGAGCAGCAGGTTCAAGATCTGCGCCTGTACCGACACGTCCAGGCCCGACACGATTTCGTCGGCGACAATCAGCGCGGGCGCGGCGCACAGCGCTCGCCCGATGTTGACGCGCTGCTTCTGACCACCCGAGAGTTGCGTCGGAAAACGCGTGACACAATCGGCCGGCAAACCGACGTCGCTTTGCAGTGCCAGCGCGCGTCTGCGCCGCTCGGCGGCATCGACCGCGGGCAGACCCGCGGCCTCCAGCGCCTGCGTGAGCAGCCGCTCGACGGAACGACGCGGATTGAGCGCCGATTGCGGATCCTGGAAAATGATCTGTACCTGTTCGCGCGCGCGCCGCACCTGCTTCGCAGTGCCGTGCGTCACATCAGCGCCCGCGATCAGCACACGACCTTCGGTGGGCTGTTCGATGCCCATCAGCAGGCGAGCTACGGAGGTCTTGCCGCTGCCGCTTTCGCCCACGATACCGACAAATTCGCCGGGATAGACTTTCAACGAAAAGGGCTTGACCGCGTCGAAGCCGGTTTTGTGTTGGCCGAACAGGCCGCTGCGGGTGTAGTAGGTCAGCGAGGCCTCGCGCAACTCGGCCACCGGACGGGCATCGTCGACCGGCGTCGGCGGTGCTAACGCCGCCTGCAGCTCGGCGGTATCGGCGCCGTGTTCGCACGCCGCGCTGCACGACACGCGATGCCCGTTCGGCGCGGCACGGTGCTGCAACGCGTGGCCGCAGGCCGCATCGGCGCTAGGGCAACGCGGCGCAAAACGGCAGCCTGGCAGGTCCGCCAGCGCCGAGAGCCCCGGCATTTGCTGCTTGAGCACCGGCAGACGCCTGCGTGGCCCAGTCAAATCGGGCGTCGCGTATTTCAGTGCGCGTGTGTACGGATGCCGTGGCCTGTCGAGCACATCGCGCGCCGGCCCGTATTCCACCATATCGCCCGCATACATGACGGCAACGTCGTCACACACGTGCGCCGCGAGCCGCAAATCGTGCGTAATCAGCACGACCGCCGTGGCGTGCTGGCGTTGTTGCTCGGCAAGCATGCGCATCACGCGCGTCTGGGTGACGACATCAAGCGCGGTGGTCGGCTCGTCGGCGATCAGCAGCGCGGGCTCGCTCGCGAACGCCATGGCAATCAGTACGCGCTGGCATTGGCCGCCTGAAAGCTGATGCGGGTAACGCCGCAGCATTTGAGCCGGCGTCGCCAGTTGCACCGATTCGAGCAAGTGCAATGCGGTGTCGAAGCGCTGCGACGCGGGCACGCCCAGACGCGTGAGGTGCTCGTTGAACGTATCGGCGATGGTCCATAGCGGGTTCAGCGCTGTGAGCGGCTCTTGCGGGATGAACGCGATCTGCCGGCCCAGCAGTTCACGACGCTGACGCGTCGGCATCGCCAGTAGATCGCGCCCAACGAAACGCATGGTGCCGCTGGTTACGTCGAAACCGGGCGGCAGTAGACCGGAGATCAAGCGCGCCAGCATGCTCTTGCCCGCGCCCGACTCGCCGACCACGCCCAGTACGCGTGCGCGGCCCAGGCTGAAGTTGAGGTCGCGCAACGCGCTGACCGGCTGGGCGCCCAGGGTGGCGGTCAACGTAACGCCTTGGAGCGAGAGTACCGATTCGCTATCGATCATCGGCCGCACCCCGATCGATTGCGGTTCGGTGGGCTGCAACGTATTTGACTGAAATTCAGTCCGCATCATCAGTTCCCCTTGGTCCGCATGCGTGGATCCAACGCGACGCGCAAGCCATCGCCGAGCAGGTTACAACCGAGCACGGTGATGACGATCGCCAGCACCGGGAACAACAGTCCGGACATCGATTCATGCATGGAGATGCGCGCGTCGGCGATCATCACGCCCCATGCCGTGACATTGGCAGGCACGCTCAGCCCGATAAAGCTCAATAGCGCCTCGACCGTGATCGCGACGCCCATTTCCAACGAGAACAGCGTGATCATGAGGGGCAGCGCCGCGGGGAGAATCTCGCGCAACATGATGCGCAGATGACTGAAGTTCATCAGTTGCGCGGCCAGTACATAGTCGCGCTGGCGCACTACCATCACTTCCGCGCGCACCACGCGGCAAAAGCGAGTCCAATCCACCAGCACGATCGAGAGGATCACGTTCTCGATACCCACGCCCAGGCTTACCATCAGCACCAGCGAGAGCACCACGGGCGGAAACGACATCCACAGATCGACCAGATAGCTGATCGTGCGATCTACCCAGCCGCCGAAATACCCGGCGACAATCGCAAGCAGGCTGCCGAACACGCCGGCACCAAGGGCCGCAACCACCGCAACGGTCAGTGCGATCCGGCTGCCGTATAAAAGCCGCGACAGCACGTCGCGACCCAAGCTGTCGGTGCCGAGCGGAAACGCGATATCGCCGCCGGCCATCCACGCGGGCGGCGACAGCATGTGCAGCAGATCCTGATCGAGCGGGTCGTGGGGCGCGAGCCACGGGGCGAAGATCGCACATAGCACCACACCCAACACGATTGCAGCTCCGAGCCACAGGTTCACCGACCGCAAACGCCGGCCGCGCTTGGCCGCCGGCCGAGCGAGCGCGCCGGCCGGTGCGCTTGCCGTGCTCACCAACGTAGGTAAAGAACTGGATTTGTCGACCATATCGGGTTCCGGGGGGCGCTTCACGATGGCTTGCGAAGGCGCGGATTCAGGATCACATACAAGGTGTCGACGATCGCGTTGATCAGCAGCATCAGCACGCAAAACACGATCGCAATCCCCTGGATCAGGACCAGGTCGTTGTTGCGCACTGCCTGGATCATCAGGTTACCGACACCCGGGAACGAAAAGATCATCTCGACCAGCAGCGCGCCGCCGAGCAGAAAACCGAACTGCACGCCTATCATCGTCAGTGCCGGCAGTGCTGCGTTCTTCAACATGTGACGCCACAGGATGCGCGACTCCGACACCCCGCGCAGCCGGGCGACGGCGACATACGCCTCGCCACGCTGGTCGAGCAGGCTGGAGCGCAACACGCGAATCACCAACGGCGCGAAACCGAAGGCGAGCGCGAGCGAGGGCAGTACCAGATGGCGCACCGCGCCGAGCCAATCGCCCCACTCGCCCTTGAGGAGGAAATCGATGAGCAGGAAGCCGGTGAGATGCGGCATCGGCACACCATCGCCGACACGACCCGCGAACGGCAGGATGGGCAGATACACGCCGAGCACGGCAATCAGCAACAAGGCCCACAAAAACGACGGCACCGACTGCATCAGCACGACCGTCAGTCCGACCGGGAATTCGCCACGGCGATCGGTCACGGCGTACGCGAGCACGCCGCCCGGCACGCTGATCAGCAGCGAGACGAGCAGCGCGCTCAGGCACAGTTCGAGCGTGGCCGGCAAGGTCGACCCGATAAGGGCGGTCACCGGTTGCTGGAAACCGATCGATATGCCGAGGTCGCCATGCAGCGCGTTAAGCAGCCAGATGCCGAATTGGGTAATGATCGGACGGTCGAAGCCGAGCTGATGGCGCAGCACGGCGGCGTCGGCCGGGGTGGCGTTGGGCGGCAACATCATCGCGAGCGGATCGGCGGGTATCAGCCGCAACACGACAAATACCACCAACGACAACATCAGCAGGGTCGGGATCGCGGACACCAGGCGCCGCGACAGGACGGTAACGATCAGCCGCAACATCACTCACTCCTAGGCGGGTTCATCGATTCGGGCTCGTTGATTCGCGATCAACGGCGGATTGGACGATGGATTGAACGGTGGATCGCTCGCTCATGCGGCGCCCCTGTCTTCGAAAATCTTGCCCGGGTTCAAAAGATTGTTCGGATCAAGCGCCTGCTTGATCGCACGCATCGCGCCCAGCGCACCGGCGTCGCGCGTGTGGCCGAGATAGGCGCGCTTTTTCGCGCCGATACCGTGCTCGGCCGATACTGCACCGTGCCACTGACTCGTCAGTTCGTAGACTGCATCGTCGACGGCCTCGGCCGTGCCCGGCGGCGCATCTTCTACATGCACGATCACATGCAGATTGCCGTCGCCCAAATGTCCGTAGACCAGCGCGACGCACGTCGGCCAACGTTCGCGCAACATCGTTTCGCACTGGTGCGCCACCAGGCCGATGTCGGCGATCGGAAAGCTGATGTCGAAGCCGATCAGCTCGGGCATCAGCAGCGGAAACTCCGATGGCGCATCGCGCACCGCCCAGAACGCCCGCGCGTCCGACTCGGAACTCGCCAGCGCCGCGTTTTCGACGACGCCGGCTTCCAACATTTCGCCCAGCATCGTTTCGAACTCTTCAGCCTGCCGTTGCGCGTTGGACCCGACGCTTTCGAGCAGCACATAGTAACCATGCCGAGATTCGAGCGGTGCGCGCAAGCCGGCGCAATTTTGCAGCACGTAGTCGTAGTAGCTGGGCCACATCACCTCGAACGCCGACACACCGCCGCTTAACTGTGCCTGCGCAGTATTGAGCAACCGAGTGACCGCCGCGAAATCGGGCAAGCCACACCATGCCGTGGAGACGGCGGCCGGCCGCGGCGCCAGGCGCAACACCGCGCGCGTGATGACGGCAAGCGTGCCTTCGCTGCCGATCAGCAAGTCCTTCAAGTCGTAGCCGCTGTTGTTCTTGATCATCTTGTGCAGATCGCCGATGACCGTGCCATTGGCCAGCACCGCTTCGATGCCGAGCACCTGCTCGCGCGCCATGCCGTACTTGATCACGCGGTTGCCGCCCGCGTTGGTCGCAAGGTTTCCGCCTATGGTGCAACTGCCGCGTGCGCCGAGATCGAGCGGAAACATGAGACCCGCAGCATCGGCTGCTTCCTGTATCACTTGCAGCAAGGCGCCCGCCTGCACGGTGAGCGTGCCGGACACGACGTCGATTTCCTCGAGCGCGTTCATCCGCTCCAGGCTCAACGCCACTTCGCCGCCGCGCAGGTTCGCGCCGCCGGCCAGTCCGGTCAAGCCGCCCTGGGTGACGACCGGCTGGCCGTGCGCGTGGCAGAACGCCAGTGCGCGCGAGACTTCGCCGGTGTTGCGCGGGCGCAGTATCGCAATGGGCTGCGCGCCCGGCGTACCGCTCCAATCGCACACGCGGCGCGTGCCGATATCCTTGCCGGCTATGACGTTATCGGCGCCCAGCGCCTCGATCAGCCGGTCTACGAAAGTCGCAGAACTCACGTCGCGCCCCGCCGTGTCAGAGGGAGTTGGGAGCCGTACGCACGCGCTCGCGCAGTGCGATGTTGGCCGCTTCGAAACCCGATCGCGCGGTCTCGATGTCGTTGGCACAGACCACCATGTCGAACCCATTGGCCAGTTGCTGCACGGCGTCGGCTGCGCTGACGGTGAAAATACCGCATGGCAAACCCTGTGCGTGCGCCGCGGCAAGCACGCGCGCGCAGTCGAGCCCGATCTGCTCGGCGGCAGCATCGCCGCGCGACAACGCAAGGTCGCCGGTGCCGATGAACAGGTAATCGAGACCCGGCGTGGCAGCGATCGATTCGACATGCTCCACGCCAGCGACGGTTTCGATCATGACGCCGACCGCGATGCGCTCGGCGTCGTTTTTCATCGACTCGAATCCGCCCAGCAAGGGCCGCACGCCGCCGCCCGAACGCGTGCCCAGCGGCGGATAGCGGCCGGACGACACCGCACGCAATGCCTGCTCGGCGCTTTCGACCAGCGGGATCAGGACCGACGCGGCGCCCGCGTCGAGCGCCTCCGAGATCGATTGCGCGGAATTATTCACGCAACGTACGATAACGGGCACCTGATGGCGGGCAACCCCGATCGCCGACTCGAGCGTCGCGCGCTCCCACAAGCCGTGCTGGCGATCGATGACGACGACGTCGGGGTGGCTATGCAGCGCAATTTCGACCAACGCAGGGCTGCCGAGCGAAAACCAGATACAGGAAAGTTGGCCTCGCGACGCCAGCGCGTCTTTCAGGGAGGCTGACGCGTTACGGATATCCGATTTTGATTGCATCGTATTACCTTGATCGCGCCCCCACGGGACGCTGGTGGAAAATCTCTTGGTGCATAATAACATTCTGAATTCAGAATATTTGGCTCAAAATTAACCGTCAAGTCATTTGTGAAGTGAGTAGGGAAAACCGGGCGCGCTCGCGTACACGCTGGGTGCAAGCGCTATCTTCGCGCCATCTCTTTTTATCACGTAACGACGGTTTGTGGAGTACCCGACGCGGGCGCGCCGGCCTGAGCAAATAAACCGGCTCAATCCATCGCCGCATGAGCCACTGCGTCGGTCGGCACGTGCTTGGGCGGCCGGATCAGCAACACGAGCGGAATGACCAGCAGTGTCGCGACGAACATCAGCTTGAAGTCGTTCAGATAGGCGATCATCGAAGCCTGCTGCGTGATGGACTGGTCCAATACAGCGAGGTCATAGCTGGAGCCATTGCCCAGTAGCGGCTGCACCACCGGATTGAAGACGTTCACGTTGGCCGCGAGATCGGCATGCGCCACCTGCGTGCCACGCGTGAAATACGTCTGCACGATCGAAATGCCCATGCTGCTGCCGAGATTGCGCAGCAGGCTATAAATAGCAGTGCCGTCTGCACGCAACGCGGGCTTGAGCGTGGAAAACGACAGGGCGCTCAGCGGCACAAACACGAGCCCAAGCCCAAAGCCCTGGATCACGCCAGGCCATACGATATCGGCGGGCGACAATACGATCGTGTACTGCATCATCTGCCACAGCGAGAATGCGGAAATGAGGAAGCCGCACACCAGCATCAGCCGCGCGTCCGTGTACTTGAGCATGCGGCCGGCAAACAGCATGGCGACCATGGTTCCTACCCCGCTGGGCGCAGTGACCAGGCCGGTCGTGGCAACCGGGTAACCCATCAGGTTCTGCAGCATCGGCGGCAACAGCGCGCGCGTGGCGTACATTACCGCGCCGATCACGAAAATAAAACACACGCCGGTGGCGAAATTCGGATCCTTGAGTAGCTCGTATTTGAAGAACGACCGGGCACCCGCGGTAGCCGTGTGCACCAGGAAGAACGCAAAGCTGATGGCGGCCAGCAGTGCTTCGATGCGGATTTCGATCGAGCCGAACCAATCCAACTGCTCGCCTCGATCGAGCAGGGCCTGGAACGCGCCGATCGCCAGGCCCAGCGTGACGAACCCGAACAGGTCGAACTTCGCGCCGAGTTTGGCGGCTTTCGCGGGCAGGAATGTGAACACGCCAAACAGTGCGATGGCGCCGATCGGCACGTTGATGAAAAACACCCACCGCCAGTTATAGCTGTCGGTCAGCCAGCCACCCAGCGTGGGCCCGAGAATCGGACCGACCATCACGCCCATGCCCCACACGGCCATGGCTTGCCCCTGCTTCTCGCGGGGATTGATGTCGAGCAGGATGGATTGCGACAACGGCACGAGCGACGCGCCGAAAATGCCTTGCAGCAGCCGCGACGCGACGATCTGCGCCAAGGTCTCGGAGAGTCCGCAGAACGCCGATGCCAGTGTGAATCCGGCAATCGAGATCACCAGCAAGCGTTTGACGCTGAGCCGCTCGGAGAGCCATCCGGTCAGCGGCGTCGCGATCGCCGCGGCGATGATGTACGACGTCAATACCCACGTGATCTCGTCTTGCGACGCCGACAAGCTGCCTTGCATGTGCGGCAGCGCGACGTTGGCGATCGTGCTGTCGAGCGTCTGGATGACCGTCGCCAGCATGATCGCAATCGTGAGCATGGGCCGATTGATCGGAGCGGTGGGGCTTGCTGGGCTGACTTCGGCAGACATGAATCGGACGCACTCGGAATATAATAAGCATGTTTATTATACATAGTAGACATGCTTTTCCCGCTGCAGGCGCCTCAATATCGTGCTGCATCCGCGAAATGCGATCGATCCCACGCCGCGTTACGCGAGCGCCTCACCGACATTGCGTCGCTACCTCAAGCTCTGTCAGGGCCCGGATTCGGGCTCCGATTTAAAATTGCTCCCAATCGTCGCCCCCTGCCGCGACCGCGGCAGGTCGCGGCGCCTCTCGTGCGGGTAACTTCGGCGGCGTTGAGGCGCTGCGGGTCGAGCGCTTCGCCGGGGCTGCGGTGGCGCTCCGGCTCGCGGTCCGGTTAGCGTTTGGGTTAGCGCTTGGGTTAGCGCTTGGGTTAGCGCTTGGGTTAGCGCTTGGGTTGGCGCTTCGGCCAGCGCCTTGACCGACGTTCGGGCTTTCGTGTCCTGCCGCCTTGGCAATCGACGGCTCCTTGGCAATCGCGGCAGTCGTCATTCTGGAAGCCACCTGGGCTTGCCTATCCATCTTGAACACGTTGATCGCCTGACTCAAATTGGACGTCTGATCGCGCATACTCTCCGCCGCCGCGGCCGCCTGCTCGACCAGCGCCGCATTTTGCTGCGTGATTGCGTCCATCTGCATGACAGCGCGGTTCACCTCTTCGATCCCGACGCTTTGTTCGTCGCTGGCCGACACGATTTCGCTCATGATGCCGGTCACGCGCTGCACCGAATCGACCATCTGCGTCATCGCCGCACCCGCTTGATCCACGAGCTTGCCACCGGCTTCGACCTTTTCCACCGAATCGCCGATCAGCGTCTTGATTTCCTTGGCCGCGCTGGCCGAGCGTTGCGCCAGGCTCCTGACTTCGGCGGCGACAACCGCGAAGCCACGCCCTTGCTCGCCGGCGCGAGCCGCTTCCACCGCTGCGTTCAACGCCAGGATATTGGTCTGTAACGCAATGCCGTCGATGACGCCGATGATATCGACGATCTTGCCCGAGCTTTCGTTGATCGAGCCCATCATCTCCATCACCTGGTTGACCACCTGGCCGCCCTGCGCCGCGCGCTGCGAGGCCGTAATCACCAGCTCGTTGGCTAGTCGCGCGTTTTCCGCGTTCTGCTTGACGGTTTCGGTCAGCTCTTCCATCGAACTCGCGGTTTCCTCCAGCGAGCCCGCCTGCGCCTCGGTGCGCGACGACAAGTCGGCATTGCCATCGGCGATTTCGCCCGACGCCGTGGTGATGGCGCCTATCCCCGCACGCACTTGCTCCAACGTCGTCGTCAAGCTCATCCGCATCTCATCGAGCGCGCGCGACAGGTCACCGATTTCATCCTTGGCCCGCGACGCGACGCTGACGGTCAGATCGCCCTGGGCGATGCTGTGTGCCAGGCCGACCGCTTTATATAGAGGCCGGGTAATGCTGTTCGAGAGTAATCCCGCGCACACCACGCCGCACGCCAATGCCGCGCCCGCCAAGGCGAGCAGCAGCATGCGGCTGGTCTCGTAAATGTCATCTATGCCCTTGGCGGTATCGTCGATCTGCTTTTCCTGGAAATCGAGCAGTTGCTGCACGCTTTCCTGCATGGCCTTGGTGGAAGGCACGAAGCGCTGGTCAAATTGCTGGTTCGCCTCGGCCGATAGTCCGTTTTTCTTGGCGTTCAACACCGCGGTACGCGCCGCGATGAATTCCACGCGGTTAGCGTTGACCTTTTGCAGCAGCGCTTTTTCAGCCGGCGACTGCAGGGTGGCGTTCAACTGACCCACGATCTCGGCGGTACGCTTGCTGGAGATCTTTTGTTCGTCGCCGAAATACGCTTCGACGGCCGGATCACTGCTTTTGATGATCGCCGCGGTACGCCGCACGCCGACCGCGGTGTTGCTCGCAAACTCGGCGATCAAGCGCTCCTTGTTCAGCGGCTCGTGCATCATGTTGTCGGTGGCGGCGGCAACCGCGTGTAGCCGCCAGAGCGCCAGACCCGTGGTAAGCAACGACAAAACGATCAACAGCCCGAAGCACGCCTGCAATCGCGTCCTGATTCTCAAGTTACCCAGCATTCTGAAGCCCTTTTTTCTTGATCGGTCGTGTGACGCCGCCCGCGAGACGCAAGCGGCGCTTTTATGCCTATGCGTCCGACAGGCGGACAGCGGCAATGGATCGGTGCGCTTCGATCGGGTCGCGTGACGGACCCAAACCTTGTTTACGGCAGGCCGAAGACAATATTTAATGCGTGGGTCGCTTTTGTGATTGATATGACCCGATCGGCCGAGCCGAACGCCTAGCCCAACGGCATGCGGAACGTGAAGCGCGTGAGTTCCGCGGTAGACGTCACGTCGAGCGCGCCGCCATGCGCGCGCGCAATTTCCGAAGCGATGTAGAGTCCCAACCCGAGGCCTTGCTGGCTGCTGCGCACACCCGAGCGGAAGAACGGGTGAAACAGGTTGGCGATCGCATCGCGTGGAATGGCGGGGCCGCCATTTTCAACCGACAGTTCGAGGAAGCGCCCGGCGTCGGCCACCACGACCGCAACGACGACAGGCTGATCCTGGGCGCCGTGAGTCAAGGCGTTCGACACCAGATTCGACAAGAGTTGCGCGATGCGAGCGCGATCGCAGTAAACCGGCTCGACCACCGCGATTTTCGCGTCGATGACCCGTGCCGGCCAAGCCGCGCGCAGTTCGTCGATCACATGCTCGAGCTCGGGCCCGATCGGATGGTCTACATTGCGTTCGAGCACCATCCCATCGCCCAGCCGCCCGCGCGCCAGATCCAGAAGGTTCCCGATCAGGCCCGTCATGCGGGCGATGCTCTTTTCCATGATCGCCAGCATCGCCGGTACTTTCGGGTGCCCTGGCGCCTTGCTGATGAACGAGACCCCCGCGCTGATCGATGACAAAGGGTTGCGCAGGTCATGCCCCAAGACCGCGATGAACTGTTCACGCAGCTCCGAGCTTTGGCGCTCATCGAGTAGCGCGGCTTCGCTGCTCGCCAGCCGCGCCCGTTCGCTCTTATGCCGTTCACGCGCGTCGAACAGCTCGCGCCCGCTCGCCTCGACAGCCTGCGCGGCATCGAGATGGAACGCGATCAGGTCCGCGAAAAGCCGAAACGATTCGACGGTTTCCGGCGTATCGACCCGATTGGGGCGAGGGTCGATCGCGCACAGCGTGCCGAAGAATGAGCCGTCGCGCCGAAAAATCGGCATCGATATATAGCTTTGGAAGCCATACATCATGGGGGTGTGATGGTTGCAGTAAACCGGATCCTCGGCGACGTTGTCGATGACCACGGGCTTGCCGAGATCGCGGATCGCATCGCATATCGTCGTACTGACTTCGAGTTCGCCGCCGGCCGCCAAGCCAAAATTGATTTTATCCAGCACGCTGCATGCGATCCACCGATCTTCGGTCACTCGTGCGACCGCGGCGAAACCCATGCCGGTCATGCGGCACACAACATCCAAAATTCTGGGCACCGCATCGATGCGAGCGATTGCCGCGATATCGTCTTGTAACACGGCTTCGGACGTCCTGATAGCATGTCGAGTTGACGATTATGCGCTCGGCGCTTCGACCCCGCAAAGTGTCAAATCATGTGACTAGAGATTGTCGCCCGCGATCGCAATCGTTCTGAAACACCTATCTCGGCAGCCTCGCGTTGGGTGCAACGGGATAGGGTATTTTCGTATCCTTGACTTCCACCGTAGTCTGGTCGATCACCTGATCGACATCGGCGGTCTTGTCCAATTCGAACAAGAACGTCTTCTTGTCGAAGCTCGGCGACACGCAGCCTTGCAGGTAGATAAAGCGCCGCTGCAACACCAACCACAAGGAGGTCTGGTCTTTCCACCCGGTGGTCGCAGCGATGCTGGTCAGCCGGCGCTGCACTGCGACGGCAATCTCCGCGTCATAGCTGTAGGAGTTCGACAAGCGACAGCGCCCCTCGACCCAGCAACTGTTACCGCGTTCGACGCGGTAGTGCGACTCGCCCAACCATTGCTGCTCGGTAATCATCGGTCCCAGCGGCGCCGGGCATTCGGCCAGCGCATTCGATATCCGAAAGAACGGATCGTTGCCTCGATTCTTCAGCGTATCGTCGGCAAACACGCTGCCGATACCGATACCGACGCAAAATACCGCGCAATAAACGCCCAGCTTGATTGCCGGCTTCATCGTCTATGCTCGCTTAGTCATACGGCGCTTGAGCCGTGCCACTTCAGCCATGCCGATTCGGTCGTGACTCTACGCGTATGGGTCGTCCACAAATCCGAGGCCGGGCCTGCCAGCGGCCTGCCGGACAATTGTGGCATATCGAGAGCGACACCGACAGGCACGGCACCGGCGAACGCGTCCTGCCATAGCCTCCCAGGTAAACCCTCGCAGCCTGTCCAAGCAAGCAATCGCTGCGGCGCGCCCTGGCCTGGAAGCAGCGCAGCAACAGCGTTTGCCTCGGGATGATGCGAAGTTTCCACACCCGCCTCAATTGTGCGTCTCCGCACATCCCCCCCTGCCGCAGCTCTAGAGAATTAATCCACAAGATAAGCGTAGCAGCGCGATGCGTGTATGCGGGGGTACCGAGGCGATGGATGCCTGCGCATTGAGCAACGCCGCTTGCGCGAGAAAGAGGGAGCAAAGCAATGAATGCGCGCACGGAGATAAGGCCGGTGTATTTGCCGCTGATGCAGCACGATGACATCCTGGGCTACAGGTTTGTGCCCGGTTTGAACGTCAGAATTGCGCATGAAGGCGGGGGATACCGGGTGAAGACCAACCGGGAAGGCTTCCGGTGCAATCGCGAAGTGATGTCGCCAAAATCCAGGGCGCACCGCGTTCTCGTCTTTGGCGATTCCTACACTGCAGGCGACGGCGTGAGCAACGGCCATCGATATTCGGAAATCCTCGAACAGCAGCTCGAGGATACGGAAGTCCTGAACTTCGGCCTTAGCAATAGTGGCACCGATCAGCAATATCTGATCTTCCAGCAATATGCCCATAAGCTCGACTACGACGCAGTGGTCATCGGCGTGCTCGCCGAGAATATCAAGCGCAACGTCGCGAAATATCGCGAATCGGCCGACGAAGCCGGAGCCGCGATCTACATGCCCAAACCGTGGTTCGAGATATCGCCGGCCGGCGGGTTGAACCTGATGGGCGTGCCGGTTCCGCTTCAGTATGAAAATGAATTAGCGAACGAAGCCCACGGCAGCAAGGGCGAACTGTTTTCCAACGCGCGGAAAATAGTCAACAAGTTCGGCCCGGGTTTCAAGGACACCGTCCAGAAGCTGACGCGCTTCCAACCGCTACCCGAATATGACTCGGCCGATAGCCACGGCTGGCGCCTCATGCGCGCGATTCTTGCCCAATGGGTGTCCGAGTCGCATGTCCCGGTCGTGATTGCGGTGATACCCGTGTATCAACATGTCGAACGCACCGCGAGCTACGCGAATGTGCGCAAACGCTTCGACGAACTCGCCGCGTCGAGCGACGTTCCGGTTTATCACCTGGTCGACGACCTCTGGCCTCACGCCGCGAAGATCAGACGGTCGTTCCGTTTTCGAAGCGACTGCCATATGACGCCATTGGGGCACAAGACGGTCGGCGAATCGCTGGCTCGAGTGCTCGCCCCCTTGCTGGAGCCACGATCACGATAGAGAGCACGACGAACTCCGCGTTGCGCCGCGAATTTAGACGCGCCGCATGCGCCGGACGCGCGACCTGAAAAATTAGCTGAACGATAAGCCAGATGAGCGGATACGGGTGGGTAAATGCGCATTTTCGATGAACTGTCTTGCAGAGCGGCGCAATGGGTCATAGCCGATACCTTGTACTTCAATTCGACGACGTATAGCTTTGTACGTGGCGACCTGGAAATCGACGACTCCCGCATCAAACGTATCCTCCCGCCGAAAACATCGCGGCGTACGAACATTCTGCCCGGCCACGAGATCGTGTGCGTACCTGGGCTGGTCAATCCCGATGTCGGCATCGGGCCGTGCGACTGGACTACGCATGCACACGAGCTGGCTCGCTGCGGCATAACGACCGCGGGAGCGTTTCACCAGGGCCTGCCCGATTTCGACACGTTCGCACACAGCGAGGGCGTAAGACGGCTGATTTACGTCGAATTAGGCGAGGCCGACGCGCAGCGCTCAGGCACAGGAGTTAACCGCCAGGCCATGGAGGCATTCGAACGCGCCGCGAATGCCAACGCGTACTACAACTACACGGTCTTCCCGGCGCTCGTGCCTGGAGAGATCTGGTCGGCGGCGTCACTCCTGGCAGTCGACGCGATCGCGCAGAGGCTGGGGCGCAGGCTCTGCGTTCGCCTTTCGCGAACCAAAAGCGAAGCGGACAACTACAAGGAAACCCGGTTTTTTACGGAAATTGGCTTGCTCTCGTACCTGTCGATTTTGCGCAGCGATACGACGGTGTTCGAGCTTTCCCAGCTTTCCCGGCGCGACGCCATCCTGTTGCGCGATTCCGCCGCAAATCTCGTCTGCGCGCCGCAAGCGCTGAACGCGCCGCTGCTCGAACAGCACGGCACGATGCTGTGGCTGAAGAACCGCGCGGTGGGGCTCTCCATCGATCGAGACACCATTGCCGATTTGAACCGGTATGCGTCGCTGATCCTCTCGTCGATGTCCCTGATGCATCGGTCTGAAGACGTTACGCAGACATGCAATGCACTGGTCGATTCCCTGACGCGTTCCGCGGCGCTGGCGCTCGGTATCGGCGACATCGGCGCGATCGCGCCGGAGATGCGAGCCGACCTTTGTCTATTCAGCCGGCCCGCCGATTTGCACTGCGGTCGCGACAGTCTGTCTTTCATCAAACTGCTGGTGAGTGGACGGCCGCGTCACGTATTGATCGATGGACGACCGGTCGTAGCGGATGGAGCTGTCGTGGGGGAGTTGGTTCAGGCGTAAGGGATATTCCTGGCGCGAAAACATCGTTGCGGTGCAACATGCAAAGCGCCCGAGCTTCTGCAGAAGATCCCCGCAAATAGTGTGCTGCCGCACATTCTCTTCTGCTGATGGCCTACAGAATTCGTAGCAACGCGTATGTAGCAGAAGGCGTGCGGTAATCCGGCGGTCGAGGATACGCGGTAACAGGACAAACGATGGTTTGCCGTTCAAGGTAAGCCCGTAAAAAAAGGGGGAGACGAGCAATGGATGCGCACGCGGAAATCCCGTCTTTACATAGACAACTGATGCAGCACGACGATGTCCTGGGCTACAAGTTTGTGCCGGATCTAAAGCTTAGGATCCCGCATGAAGGTGGCGGATATCTCGTGAAAACCAATGCGGCAGGATTTCGTTGCAATCACGAAGTGACGCCTAAAAAGTCCAAGGCGCTCCGGGTTCTAGTTTTTGGCGATTCCTACACAGCCGGCGACGGCGTCAGCAACGGCAAGCGCTATTCGGAAATCCTCGAACAGCGGCTCGAAAATACGGAAGTGCTGAACTTCGGTCTCAGCGGCAGCGGTACCGATCAGCAATATCTGATTTTCCAGCAGTACGCGCCCAAGCTCGAATACGACGCGGTGGTCATCAGCGTTCTCGTCGAAAATATCAAGCGCAATGTCGCCAAATATCGCGAGTGGTCCGACCGCACGGGCGAATCGATACACGTGCCCAAACCGTGGTTCGAGATCGCACCCGGTGGCCGCCTGAGTCTGAAGGGCGTGCCAGTGCCACTCCCGTATAAAACCGAAATCGCGAAAGAAACTCACGACGCCATGGGCGAGCTGGTTTCCACTGCACGCAATGTGGTCAACATGCTCGGCCCCAGCTTCACGGACAAGCTCCAGAAACTGACACGTTTCCAGCCGCTACCGGAATACGACTCCCCCGACAGCCCCGGCTGGCTGCTCATGCGGGCCATTCTTGCTCAATGGGTGTCCGAGTTGCACGTGCCGGTCGTGATCGCGGTGATTCCCGTTCATCAGCATGTCGA
>Ga0265338_10001610_pt1 | contig 36156 bp, 31 predicted proteins | sample 42126metaG_FD_193579 | JGI IMG/M metagenome (GOLD analysis project Ga0265338, IMG submission 193579) | Rhizosphere microbial communities from Carex aquatilis grown in University of Washington, Seatle, WA, United States - 4-21-26 metaG | ecosystem: Host-associated > Plants > Roots > Rhizosphere...
ATGAACGACCAAATCACACGGGTCATTTCATCACCATCAAGCTCTACTACCGGATTATTTACTTTTATCTTGTTCATATAATCTAGTTTTTCTATTTTACATTCTGTTTTCGAATCAAATTCAAAGCACCCCCATTCCTATACCACTCAAACTGACTCTCATTATAGGTATGATTTACTTGAAAAGTATCTTGACTTCCATCGGTATGTTTGATAGTTAAAGTTAAAGGTTTATTAGGACTGAACGATGTCAAACCTGTTAAATCGAAGGTGTCATCTTCTTTGATTAAATCATAATCCGCTTTGTTGGCAAAAGTAAGTGCCAACATACCTTGTTTTTTCAAGTTTGTTTCGTGGATACGGGCAAAGGATTTTACCAATACCGCTTTTACTCCCAAGTGGCGTGGTTCCATGGCGGCATGTTCACGTGAGGAACCTTCACCGTAATTTTCATCACCAATGATAATACTTGAGATGCCTTGTGCTTTATACAAACGAGCTGAAGCCGGTACTGCCTCATACTTACCCGAGAGCGTGTTTTTTACTTTATTAGTTTCGTCGTTGAAGGCATTCACCGCACCAATCAAGAGGTTATTGGAGATATTATCCAAGTGCCCACGGTAAGTCAACCATTTACCGGCCATACTGATGTGGTCGGTGGTACATTTTCCTTTGGCTTTGATTAATAAAGCCATGTTGTAAATATCTTTTCCATCCCACTCAGCAAAAGGCTCTAGCAATTGCAAGCGGTCACTTGTTGGACTTACAACAATGTTTACACTGCTACCATCGGCAGGTGGAGCTAAATATCCGGCATCCTTCACTGCAAAACCTTTGGGTGGTAATTCAAATCCTTGTGGTTCATCCAATTTCACTTGCTCACCTTTTTGGTTGGTTAAATTATCAGTTAGAGGATTAAACAACATCGAACCGGCAATGGTAAGAGCTGTTACTATTTCAGGCGAAGCCACAAAGGTGTGTGTGTTTGGGTTTCCATCCACACGCTTGGCAAAGTTGCGGTTGAAGGAAGTAATGATGCTATTGTCTTTGTCCGGATTGTTGTGGCGATTCCATTGGCCTATACAAGGGCCGCAAGCATTGGCCATTACCACACCGCCAATAGCATTGAAGTCGGCCAACAAACCATCCCGTTCAGCCGTGTAACGCACTTGCTCAGAGCCCGGATTTATAATAAATTCAGCTTTCGCTTGTAAGTTTTTTGCTTTCGCTTGGCGTGCCAAGGAAGCGGCACGAGTCAAATCTTCGTACGAAGAGTTGGTACATGAACCTAATAAACCAACTTCTAGTTTTTCAGGATAATTGTTCTTTTTGATAAATTCGGCAAATTGCGAAAGTGGTGTTGCCAAGTCGGGCGTAAATGGCCCATTGATATATGGTTCTAATTCTGATAAATTTATTTCAATCAAACTATCGTAGTATTCTGCGGGGTTTGCCAACACCTCAGGGTCTGATGTCAAGTTTGCTTTGTTCGCATCTGCCATCTCTGCAATTTTTGCACGATTGGTTGCACGCAAATATTCTCCCATTTTGTCATCGTAAGCAAATATAGAAGTGGTTGCACCAATCTCTGCTCCCATATTACAAATGGTTGCTTTTCCGGTACAAGAAAGTGAGTCTGCTCCTTCTCCAAAATATTCCACAATGCAACCCGTACCACCTTTCACAGTAAGCAAGCCGGCCACTTTTAAAATAATATCTTTAGGCGATGTCCATCCACTTAATCTTCCAGTCAACTTGATACCGATAAGCTTTGGCATTTTTAATTCCCAAGGCATTCCAACCATTACATCCACCGCATCAGCACCACCTACGCCAATGGCTACCATGCCCAAACCTCCGGCATTTACCGTGTGCGAATCAGTTCCAATCATCATTCCCCCAGGAAATGCATAGTTCTCTAACACCACCTGATGTATAATACCTGCACCGGGTTTCCAAAAGCCAATACCATATTTTGCTGATACTGATTGAAGGAAATCATACACTTCTTTATTTTGATGAAAGGCTGTGGATAAATCTTTGTCTGCACCCAAATCCGCTTGAATGAGATGGTCACAATGTACAGTGGCAGGTACCGCAGTATGAGCTTTACCTGCATTCAGAAATTGCAAAAGTGCCATTTGAGCCGTAGCATCTTGCATAGCAACGCGGTCGGGGTTAAAAAGCACATAGTCTTTACCTCGACCAAAGGATATTAGTTGAGCTTCAGGTGAAAGGTGCGCATATAGTAACTTTTCACTTAGAGTCATAGGATGACCCAAGACTGCTTTAGAACGAGCTACTTGATTGGATAGCTGGTGATAAAATTTTTCAATTATTGGCAAATCAAAAGACATATCATGATTTTTTATGTTTAACAACATAATGTTTATTGAGAACAAATATAAGAAATAAAAAGCTTAGAGAAAAATGTTATTATGTGTTTAATTCCCTTTTATATCCGATTATTAATAATCAATGGAAGTTGATTTAAGAAGGGTAGCTGAACATTTATAGAAAAACAAAAAGGAGCTGTCCTAAAAGGTCTCAATTCCTTATAAAGAATTTAATATAACCCGTAGTGCATTTGGAGTAGTCCAAGGAGAGGCGGGTAGAGACAAAAAAATAACTATATGCATTACACATAGTTTTTTACCCCGCCCGTCGCAGTGGGATGGACACATAAGTGCGTTCGCCGTCACAAATATAAACGGTTGTATCGGTCTCGGTATAGCCGGGTTTAGCTGTTTTGATGGTGTACTTGCCCGGGGGTAGAGTTTTTATCCTAAATCCGCCTTTTTCTGCCGATTTAGTGTTGAAGGCAGTGGTTTCTTCTACCAAAATGGTTGCGCTTACGCCTTTTAAGGTTTCATTGCTTTCGGCATCATACACCTTGCCTATGAGTGCCATATGCTTGGTGCCGTACTCAATGCGGCGTGCATGCTTGTACTGGTTGTAAAATGTGGGTTGGGTGTTGCGCAACATTTCTACCAAGGCATCAATTTTTTTGAGATAGCCGTAGCATTCTGCATAGAGTTTATCTCGTGTTTTAATTAACTCTTGCTTGTCCATGCGTTTAAGCTTGGTGCTTGGGATGATGGCATTAAAAGTATCGATAGCAGTTTTAAGGGCCGTGAGTACGGCTGGTGTAATGCCATAGTTGGCTAAAGCCAGCAGGTTTGTTGTGGCTTTGTTATAGATCACTTGCGCAAGGTCGCGGGCTGTGTTGGCGCTGCAATAGATGAAATCTGATTTACATATACTGACTTCTTTGAGCAGGGTTTTGTTTTCTGTTACCGTGGCGTAGGCCACGATTTTGACTTTTACATCATATGCCTTGTTAATCATGTCTTTACGTGAATCTGACTTCGCACCGAATACATAGTTTTTTACTACTAACTGCTCATTGAGTTGTTGCAGTAGGGGAATGTTTGCCAAAAATAGCGTGTAGATGCTTGCGTAAGCGGGCAGGGTTGCCGTGATAGTTGGATACTGAGCAAGCGTTTGCGAAGTTGTATTCAACATGGAGAAGGATAAATTTTGTTTTCTGTCCATCCTTTTTATAAAGGTAAAAAATTATTGAAAAATATCTTATCATACCAAATTTCAGCAATTTTTTTTGATTGATCCAACTTATTGAGTTAGATCTTTTCTACATCAGACTTATTTTATAGTTTATCCCGAAAATTTTAGGTTAACCCGTAGTGCATTTAGAAAACTTATTAAAAAATAAATTTGGCTAAAGCCTTAACTTCTATTTAATTATATTCCGTTGACTAAAGTCAACGGCAATGAATATTGTGATTTTTCATTGCCGTCGGTTTTATTTTGCGTCCTGGACATTTTTTCCCATGACTTGGAAGGATATTTCCACGTCTTGGACAACTTTTCCCATGACTTGGAAGCGTATTTTCACGACTTGGAAACATTTTTTCAGGACCTGGAAGCTTTTTCACATGACTTGGACAACTTTTTCCATGACTTGGAGGCTTTTTCGCATGTGTTGGACAACTTTTCCCATGACTTGGACATTTTTTCCCATGTCTTGGACTTCTTTTCCCATGACTTGGAAGCTTATTTCCCTGTCTTGGAAACATTTTTCCCCGGTCTTGGAAGTGTATTTTCACGACTTGGACAACTTTTTTCACGACTTGGAGACTTTTTCTTTTGTGCCTTTTTTCAAGAAATTACATAAAAAAACACTAAGAATGGGGCTGGGCTATTTGAGTAAGGTAATGGAGTAATCCAATGGTTGTAGAAGGTAAACTTGATTTATCTACGCTGGATGATGGAATATATGTTTTGAAAATCGATAATGAAAGCACTAACGAAACAAGAAAAGTGATTTAAGGGAACTGAACGTCACGACTTACGAGAGTAATTAGGGGTGGTAAGAAAGATGTATATAAAGTGTAGAAATTTATCTAACGGTAAAAAAAACTTTGATTGACCTAGAATAAAAAACAAAAGGGGCTATCCGATACTTGGACAGCCCTTTAAAATTTGTTATTTTACTTTTATATAATAAAAAAGCGCCTATCTTTTTAAGATAAACGCCTTAACAATCTTTTAATCTTCTTTTCTCTTTTGCAACTTCTGAGTTACATAAGTTAGTGGGCATGATTTAAATATACCCGAGATTAACAAAACACCAGCAAGAGAAAATAAAACTGTACCAAAAGTACCTGTCAAAACCTGTGTGAAATACAAAGCCAAAATGCTTAACCCTGCTGCCAATCTTATGGCACTTGAAGTTCTTCCAATGTTGTTTATCATAATCAATAAGTTTTAGGTTGGTTTGGACTTATTCTAGTATACATAAAACAGCATTTATTAAGATTTGTTTTACAAGAAATGTTAATAATTCAGATTTAGAATGTTAAAAGCTTATCGTGTATTAATTGGTATTTTTACATACTTGATTTACAGCAACTTAAATACAGTACCCCTTTGCTATTTTAAAGGGAAATTTTTAAAGAATATTTCCTTTTTTCTACTTATTTTGATTCACCTGTTCTTTATAAGTAGTTATTGTATATTCTTCAGGCACCAAAAATTCAGATGGCTCAATACTCCTCTTTGTAATTCTTTTAGCTTCCATTATGGTAGTTTCACCTGCACTTGTTTTTTCACTGCTGAGAATAAACCCTTTTAATCCTTTATAAAGAAGAAAGTTTACATTGTCTCCACCTATTTTTTCAGTAACATAAACAATATCCTTCATTCTCTCTTTAAGCTCTTTATTATAAATAGATATTTCATACTTCTTGCAAGGATAACCCAAAATGGTTCGAACCTCTTTTGTTGGTTTAATAGTTACCTCAAGCATAGAGGTTGATTCTTTTATATCATCGGCATTATAAATTAAGGCAACTCTATCATCATCAATATCATTTAGATTAGCCAAGAAAACACTGTCTGCATTCGCTATTATACGCATAGTTGATTTTGGGGTAACTACAATTTGTTTGGTGTTGTTTCCTGAAACTAAAAAAGTAACTTGTTTAGGTAAATCTTCCAGATCGTCATTGGTCATACCACTATAAGTCATCGTATATAAGACTTCTGCAGAAATGCCTTTTTGTGCATGTAAGAAAATACATACATAGAGCAAACCTAAAGTAAATAGTAATTTTATTCTCATGTGATATGTTATTTTATATCAAACGAATATGTACCTAAATTTGTTCTTCAAATCACAGCGCTTTATCTACATTTATCCAGATAGCATCTGCTGCAGACTCTTTTTTGCAGTTTGAAATGACAGGTACCTGCACTTTATCATTCTCCTTTGAACGTTTATTGATTATATGAAGGATCTCCTTTGCATCATAAAAACCTGTGTTAATATCTAAACATATATGTGTTTTCATGTTTACTACTAAAGCAAAGAGGTTAGCACATTGCTTTCCATCACAATAAAACTCTTTACCAAGTAAAATCAAGTAATCCATATCATTAGCGGTGATTCGTTCTCCAAAAATCTCTTTTTCCGGGAATGCATGTATTGTTGGAAGGTGGTTCTCGTTATTAGCTTTTAAGACCTCACCATTCAATGTTACAACAACCCGCTCTTCCAACTCTTGATAATAAAAAGAGAAATCCTTGGGTGTGTATTTATAACTTGCTTCCACAACTAAAGTATCAGCACCGAACAAAAAAGTTCGAGTTAAGAATATATGACTCCCTTCAATAATTGTATCCGTTTTCATGGTAGGTCTTGTTTCATTAACAGAAACAGGTGCTTGTACTTGAGAAAACAAGTTATATGTAACAGATAGAAATATAATTAAGATGATATTCGTTTTATTCATAGTATTGTTTAATAATAAATTGGGATACTTTAGTCTTATAAATAAAGCCCTACCAAATAGCAGGGCTTCTAGAAATATTTTAAGATTTATGTTAAGTAAAAAAATAAAAATACAACATTGTTAAAGCATGAATTGAAAGAGCAATAAATCCAATGATACCTATACGTTTATGTAATTTGTATTTAGGCTTTGGCTTAAAAATCCTCAACCCTGATAGAAATGAAAAAATAACCATCAAAAAACCTAAAATACCAACATAAACAGCAACTTTTACAATTAAATCAGTGATATTAAACTGTTCCATCTTTATCCTAGTTTACGATGTATCTTATTGCAATTTCTACCCTTTAACCATTTTCTTTACCGGAGTAATAGTCTTTTTCGATTTTTCTTCTGATTCCTTAGTTGATTTCAAAGATTTAAGTTGATTCTCAAGCTTAACAATTTTCATTTCTTGATTATTTATTGTTTTTAACAAAGAATTTAGTTCTTCATTATCAATGGTTGTAGGATATTGTTCTTCTACGCGTTGTAGAAAATCAGAAAGTACATTCATATAATTCATAAAAGCCTCATAAGGTGACTCGTATGGATTATAATGAGCACTGGCACCACTAGTAAAATGCTTAGTACACATATAATAGAAATGATCACTGCATTGTAAATTTATCCAGTCATATTGTAATGAACGGTCTGTACACATGCGCACTCGCTCACCAACACTATACAACTTTTGCAAAGCTTCATTTTGTAAATCGTTACCTGTCCATGCACTTAAATCTTTCTCTTCATCAGCCCAAGAAACTGGATACGGTGAAGAAATAACATCTGCAGTTTTTATTTTCTCTACAACTTCAGCAGGTGTTGAAAAACTAATTTTATTAATCAAAGCATGGTATGGTAATGATTTCATAAACTCAAATATGCCATTTTCTTTGGTATTCAATTCACCAAGTGCGGCATAGTTCATTCCAATACTTATAAGTTCTTCCTTTTCTGGGGCTTCAGCTATCCATCTTATATATTTATCTGCTGTAAGAGGATATTGATCCCAACTCCAATTTGAAAAACGGAAAGAAATATCATCACTTAGTTTGAAGTTTCGAGTCATCAATTTAAGCTTCGAGTTATATGGGTGTCCATATAAATAGTTTGGGCTTTTCCAACCCAATATATGTTTAGCACCTTCTGTGAAGATAGACTTATAACCCATTTTAGAAACCAAATCGCCAATCTCATCAGAATAAATTAATTCTGTATTTCTGAATACTGTGGGTCTCTTTCCAAATAATGTTTCAACTTTGTCGGAGTGCTTTTTAACTTGTAGTTTGAATTCCTCTTCATCGAATATAGATGACAAAGAATGGGCATATGTTTCAGCTAAAAATTCAACACTTCCAGTTTTTGCCAAAGCTTTAAAACTATCTATTACCTCAGGAGCATATTGTTCAAGTTGTTCAATTGTAATACCTGAAATTGAAAATGTCACTTTAAATTTTCCATTGGAATTTTTAATCATCTCCATCAATGCTTCATTTGCAGGCAGATAACACATATCAGTTAATCTACGAATTGCGGCTTCATTAGCATAATCATCGTAATAGTAATGGTCATTCCCAATCTCAAAAAAGCGGTATCGCTTTAATTGCAATGGTTGATGTAATTGAAAATAAAAACAAATCGTCTTCATATCTTGATTTTTTTTGATTTCTTTACTCTAAATTCTGTCAAGCCCAGCCCAACACTTTATTATAAATATCACGCACTTTCTGTCCAGCCTTCTCCCAAGTAATATTATCAACTTCATACTTTCCTTTCTCATGTAAACATTTATACATTGCCGGATATTTTACTATAGAATAAATTGCATCAGCCATTGCATCAATATCCCAATAGTCTGTTTTTATTGCATTTTCTAGAATCTCAGCACAGCCTGATTGTTTTGAAACTATACTTGGTGTACCAACCTGCATAGCTTCTAATGGTGATATTCCAAACGGTTCTGAAACAGAAGGCATAATGTAGACATCACTTTCGGCAAGCATCTCATGCACTTGATCTCCACGAAGAAATCCTGTAAAATGGAACTTATCAGCAATATTTCTTTTTGCAGCCAAATGAATCATTTGATTCATCATGTCACCACTTCCAGCCATTACAAAACGCACTCCGTCAGTTTTTTCTAACACCTTAGAAGCTGCTTCGACAAAATATTCAGGCCCTTTTTGCATGGTTATTCTTCCCAAAAAAGTAATAACTTTATCTTTTCTAACAGTTTTTTTAAATCTGTCAATGTCTTCAATAGGTGATACGGCATTATGTACCGTTGTTACTTTGGATGGATGTTGATGATATTTATCAATTACGGTTTGTCGTGTCAAATTACTTACTGTAATTATATGGTTAGCTTCATCCATTCCTCGCTTTTCAATAGCATATACTTCTGGATTAACATTACCTCTACTGCGATCAAAATCGGTAGCATGTACATGAATAACAAGTGGTTTACCAGAAATCTGTTTAGCAAAAATCCCGGCAGGATAAGTTAACCAATCATGTGAGTGAATAATATCAAAATCACCTGCATGTGCAATAACACTTGCTGCAGCTTCGTAATTTGAAATCTCTTCTAATAAATTATTAGGATAAACTCCAGAGAAATTTATACATCCGAATTCATCTGTTGTAATGCGACGGAAATCATAGCGGATATAATTACGCAAATGGAAATATTCGTCAGGATGTATAAATTTTCCAATTCGAGAATTAACATGATCCCAAGTATTATCCTTCCAAACTACTGGCACACTGTTCGCCCCAATTATTTTGAGAAAATTGGTATCTTCGTCTCCAAAAGGTTTAGGAATTACAAATTTAATATGCATATCGGGCTGAAGAGACATTCCTTTAGTTAAACCGTAACTTGCGGTTCCTAATCCACCCAAAATATGAGGAGGAAACTCCCAACCAAACATTAATGCTTTCATATATTCTTATTCAATATTTCAATAACTATATGGTTGTAGAACTAAGTTGTTTCTGTTCTTCCTCATACTTCTTCAACAAACTCAACATCCGTAATATCTCACTTACACTCATTGCAAAAGACATCGCTCCATGTCCTTTAAATGGTGGATTTCCATCAAACAGTTCATTTAATGTACCAATACACAACTCACTCATTTCACTTTCAAAACCTATTAATCGACGCTCTATAAATGAGATTCCACTCATTTTATACACTCGCAAATATGCCTCAGCAAAAGGACAAATCAACCAAGCCCATACTGTTCCATTGTGATAATTATAACTGCGTTCAATTTCATTCCCTCTGTATTCAGGTCTGTATGAACCACTTTTAGGGCTTAGACTTCTTAAGCCTTTTGGGGTTAATAACTCACGAGTTACAATATCCACAATTGACTTTTGTTGAAATTTTTCTAAAGGAGAATATGGTAAGGAAACAGCAAAAATCATATTCGGACGAACCTCCCAATCTTTGTAATTATTTATTACAAAATCATGCAAATAGGTTCCGTTCCAGAATGTTCGGTTAAACGATTGTCGCGCAAATTCAGCTTGATAGTTTAATACATCGGCTTCATAATCATTTCCGATTTCACGAGCTAACTCAGAAGCAAATTTCAGTGCATTATACCATAATGCATTAATCTCCACAATAAATCCTGTACGCTGATTTACAGGCTTTCCCCATGCCAAACCATTCATCCAAGTAGCTGGTTTGTCATAGCCATTTGTTTGTAATAAGCCATTATCAGACAACGATAAATTTGGATGTTGCTGTTCTCTAATAAAAGTCAATACTTGAAACAAAATGTCACCATATTTCTCAGAAGTCTCCTTAACCGAAGTTTTAATGGCATATTGCTGGATAGCCCAAACAAACCATAAAAGTACATCTGGAGCATCTAGTTCTTTGATATGACTTTCGTGTGGTTGATGTGTAATAAATTTCTTAATGGCTTCGACAGCCGTACTCATAATTCTTTCAAAAAAAGGAATATCATCCACTGCTAATGAAACACCTGGTAATGACACAAATTGGTCTCTTGCACGACATTTAAACCAAGGATAACCTGCCATTAAATAATGTCCATTATCAATTTTATTATAGAATTGCTGACCTGAATTTTTTAAGCAGTTAAAGAAGTCCAATCTAGAAGTTCTTTTAGCTAATTCCTCTTTATATATCTTTTTAAATTGATTTGGATCTCCTTCTGAAACACCTGCAGAAAAGAAAACACTTTCTCCTTTTTTTATAGGCATTTCAAAATATCCGGGCACATATAAATCCTCTTTAAATTCATATCCTCTTTCCTGTTCTTTATAATATTCAACACCTCTATACCAATCTGGTTTGAAAACAAACTCAACCTTTTTAGAAAACTGCATAGATAAACAAGGATAATTTGGATATAAGCAAGCAGAAATCCCATTTTCTATCTCTTTGTATTCCTTGCAGATATTATCGTTTTCATGTGAAAGTTCATTGACACTCCTAAATGCTAATAAGGGGTTAAAACGCATTGTCACAGGTGATCTCGCTTCAAGTAATGTGTATTTTAATAATATCCTATTCTCGTGCGAAATAAAGACTCTTTCTTTTGAAAATACCACGCCACCTACCCTATAAATAGTACAGGCAACGGTTTCAATATTGAATTCTCTAATATATTTATGTCCTTTGGGGCTATAGTTATCTCCTTCAAATTTATGAATTCCCATATGAAATTCAGCTCCATGCTGAATCACTGTTTCATCAAATGAAGATAGCAACACATAGTTATCTTCACTTAATTCAGGAAGAGGCACCACAAGAAGCCCATGATATTTTCTTGTATTACAATCTATTACAGTAGTAACACTATAGGCTCCTGATTTATTAGTACGCAACATCTCCTTGGTCAGAGACTTCTCAAGGTTAATTAAAAGGGTCTTATCAAAGTTTAAATAACTCATATTCTTATTGTGAATCTTATTATTAAAAGAATCAGGCTGCAATTTAGTAAATTGTTTCCAACAAAGAAACCTTTCTTAACTATTTTATAACATAAAAACCACCAATTTACGGCAGTTGTGAATGTATCCGTTTCTGAATAAAAAAAAACGCTATAAAAATGATGTTGTTTTTATAGCGTTTTTTTTATGTTTTTTAAATAATTTATTCAATCTGAGAATAATTTTTCATAAACTGAACGCGCTCATATGCTGCTGGATTTTGCAAATTTGTTTTACTTAATTTACCACGAAAATCTGCAATTTTTTCAAATTTATGCTTGTCCATCCAAGTAGAAATACCTTTGTTTAATTTTGAAATCACTTCTACCCCATCTTTATATAAAACAGAAACGACTTCTACTGCTGTTGCACCAGCTAACAATTGTTTTATTATTGTTTCAGAACTATGGTTTCCAGTAGAAGCTACTAAATCACATTTTACTTTACCTGAAAGCAAACCCATCCAACGCAAAGTAGTCAAATATTCATCGTCACCACTAAATATAGATTTATTAGACAACTCAACCTTTTCAATGTCTATATCTGGAGAAAAAGGACGATTAAAAAGCACAAGTCCTTCAATTCCACTTTCAGAAATAGTTTTTACAGAATTAGCAAGACTTGAGAAATAGTAACCTATTTTCAATGAAACAGGAATCTTTACATGTTTCTTTACTTCACGCGCCAAATTAGCATATAAGCCTTCAACATGAGTGCCTGAACGATCAAAATCAGAAGGTAAAACATATACATTCAATTCTATAGCATCAGCTCCGGCATATTCAATTCTTCTTGAGAAATCGGTCCAATCAAAAGATGTTATACAATTTACACTCGCAATAACTGGAATTGTCAATGCTTTTTTTGCTTCTGTAATAAACCCTAAATACTCACTTAATGTATTTTCACGAGCATAGCCTAATATATAAGACAGTGCTTCTTCGAAAGCAAAAGGATTTTTATTAATTACGTCATCAAAAGCAGCATTCCAAGAGTCCATTTGATCTTTATCTGAATGAACGCGAGCCTCAGTTTCTAACTGAATTTGCTCTTCAAATATAGATTTTAATACGACAGCGCCAGCTCCCGCTGTTTCCATTTTCTTTAAATTAGCAATCGAATTTGATAAACCTGAACTACCTACAATAATAGGACTTTTCAAGTCTAAACCCATGTATTTAACTGATAGATTTGCCATAATTTGATTGTTTAATATTCGTCAGGTAAAGCTTTTACTTGTTTATAAGAGAATACTGGGCCGTCTTTACAAATATACACATTACCACAATTGCAACGACCACATTTACCAAAGCCACATTTCATACGGTTTTCTAATGTTGTGTAAATTGTATCTTCCGTAAAGCCTAATTTTTCTAACACTGGCAAAGTAAATTTAATCATCACTGGAGGGCCACAAACAATAGCAATAGTATTTACACTAGATGGTGCCATTTTTTCCAGAACAGCAGGTACAAAACCTATTTCTCCAGTCCAATCTTCTGTTTGTCCACCTGGGTCAACCGTTGTAACCAACTTCACATCTTTGCGATTTTCCCATTCCTTAAGTTCATGTTTGTAAACCAAATCTGCTACTGATTTAGCTCCGTAAAGGATGCTTACATCTTTGAAGTTTTCGCGAGTATCCAAAGCGTTCCAGATTACGCAACGCATAGGTGGCAAAGCAATACCTCCAGCTATGAACAAAAGGCTTTTGCCTTTCCATTCATCTAACGGAAAAACATTACCATATGGGCCACGAAAACCGACAACATCACCTTCTTCGCATTTTGCTAAAGCCGATGTTACACGGCCGGCCTCACGATAAGTACATTCGATGTAGCCGTTGCGAGTTGGAGAAGAAGCAATACAGAAAGTAGATTCACCTTCGCCAATAACTGAATATTCGCCAAATTGACCTGCTTTAAACTCAAAAGCATTACCCTCTTCTTCATTTTGAAACTTTAATCTAAAAGTTTTTACTCCTGGTGCTTCTTCCGTAATCTTTTCGATACGCATTAAGTAAGGCGTGTATATAGTTTTATCTTCCATAACTATTTCTGATTATTTTTTTGCAAGTTGTGAAATACCAATCAAATGCTCCATAATGTTCATATCTACCGGACATGCACGCGAACATCTACCACAGCCAATACAGCCATAAGCATTTATTCTATCAGGCATAATAGAGAATTTGTGATTGATGCGTTGACGCCATCTTCTATCTTGTGATTCACGCGGATTGTGACCCGAAGTGTGTATTGTAAATTGCGAGAAACAGCAAGAATCCCAGTTACGGATGCGTTGACCTACTTTACCATGGTTTTCATCTTGAATATCAAAACAAGCACATGTTGGACAAACAAATGCACAAGTACCACACGAAATACAGCGTTGAGCTTGTGCTTTCCAAATATCACTTTCGAAATAGGCATCCACCTTTTCTTTTATTTCCAAGTAATTGAATTGAATTGGCACTTGAGCCAAGTTCTTTTCTTTTTCTTCCGAAGGAGTTTCTTCAAAGAATTCAGGAGCTAAGACTTGGATTGCTTTTCCTTTTTCAGTGATGATTTCCGCTAGATAATTACCACTACTAAGTTTCGTCATCAAGATATCACTACCGGCTGTTGCACCAGGATTTCCACCTACAGAGGTACAAAAACAACAAGCGTCTGATTTTTGACAGCTAAAACCAATAAATGTGGTACGCTTCAATTTAGTTGTGAAAATTACATCATCAACATCCCAAGTAAAAATAGCGTTTAATGGAGAAACTCCTGCCGCATCACACGGACGAACACCCCACATTACCACTTCTGGAATCGTATTTATAGCGTAATCAGCAATCGTTACTTCTTTTTTAGCTTTAGTGTATTTAAATAGTTTCTCTACACGAGGGAAAGCTACTGATTTTGCAGATTGAGTTGTAACGATATAATCATCGGTAATCTCATTAAAAGCATTCACCGGCATGAAATCTACAGTGTGTGCTTTTTTTACAGGAGCTTGAACTACTTTTCCACTTGCCTTAATTTTATCAAACAAGGCTGAAAGTGAAGCACTTTTTACGAGATATTTTTCAATAGTCATAGTTTATCGTATAAAGTTTTCTTTGTCATTTGGTTTGAATGTAGACAACAAGTGTCCGTCTTTTAAACTTGGACCGTCTTGTCCGAAGATTTCTTTGGCATCCACCATCATCAATTTAGTCAAGAAGTTCAATGGTATACCTTTAGGGCAAGCATTGTGACAAGCATCGCAATTTACGCAACGACCTGCAAGGTGCATAGCGCGCATAGCATGCCATTCTAAGTTACCCAAGTTGTTCGCTGCTACTGGAATCCATTGTGGTTTGTTTTGCTCTACTGCACATTTGTGACAATAGCACATCGGACAAGCTGCACGACAAGCATAACATTTGAAACATTCTCCTAACTCTTGCATCCAAAAATCAAAACGTTCAGACAAAGACATATTGGATATTTTAGCCAATATCTCTTTTTCTTTTTCATCCATAGCAATTTTGAAATCTTTCAAATAACTTTCGATGGCTGCAAATGTTTGGAATTCGACTAATTTACCTTCAGGAGAAACACCCAACACAGCCATTTCGCTTTCTTTGATTTGAAACTCAGAAGCTAATTGGATGATGGCTCTCATTACAGGAAGCGGAGCAATGATAGCAGGCTTTCCTAATTTTTTAATCTCGTGCTTAGTTAAATAAACTGCAAGATTTAATACGCATTGGCTATTGAAAATCAATTTGTCAACTCCTGCGGCATCTTGAGCAAAAATTGCTCTTGATTTACCAGAAGTTCCTTCTTCAAAACCAATAACTACTTGGACTGCATTCGCAGCCAACAGTTCATTTGCTTTTTTCTTTATATCAACCATTGGTTACCTCCGTTTCAAGAAAGTCAGCTACTTTTTTATAATCGTTATATGGACCTAGTTCACGAACTGATTTCACTGTTGAATTTACGATGTCGGCCCATTTACCTCCTTCGGCAGCAGATACCCACGAAAATTGAATTCTGCGTGTATCTATACCTAAAAAGTTTAATAATCCACGGAACATAATCCAGCGACGACGAGCGTGGAAATTACCCGATGTATAGTGGCAATCGTTAGGGTGACAACCTGAAATAATAATTCCATCAGCCCCTTCTCCAAAAGCTTTCAACAACAACATAAAGTCGATGCGACCAGTACATGGAAATCTTACTAATTTTACATTGGTAGCGTATTTGATACGGCTAGTACCTGTTAAGTCGGCTCCGGCATAAGTACACCAGTTGCAAACAAATGCTACAATTTTTGGTTCAAATTCTGTCATTATGCTGTATATTATGCATTAAGTAAAGCCATTACTTCAGAGTACATCTGTTCGTTAGTGAATCCTTGTATATCGATAGATTTTGTACGGCAGAACGCTACACAAGTACCACATCCTTGACAAAGACCAGGATTAACTTTGGCCAAAGTTTTTAAAACATTTCCATTTCTATCTTTTATTTCTTCACGCTCAATGGCATTATATGGACATGCCGTTTGGCATAAGAAACATCCTACACATGAAGAGAATTGCGGAGGAGCCATACGGTTTACAACTGCAATAATTGGTTCACGCGACATCTCATCTTTCGAGAATAAACCGGCTACTTTTACGGCAGCTCCAGATGCCATACTCACTGATTCGGGAATATCTTTTGGTGCTTGACAAGCTCCGGCTAAGAAAATACCGGCGGTATTTGTTTCTACCGGCTTCAATTTAGGATGAGCTTCTGCAAAGAATTTATAAGCATCATATGAGATGTGTAGTTTTTGTGCTAAGTCTTCCGAACCGCAGCGTGAAACACTGGCAGTAGCCAATACCACCATGTCCGCTTCAATTTCTACCGGTTGACCGCCCATTAAAGTGTCGGCACCTTTTACGATAAGTTTACCGTTTTTCTCATAAACGGTAGATACACGACCACGCACATAGTTTACTTTATCTTCTTCAATAGCACGACGCACGAATTCTTCGTAGTTTTTACCACCTGAACGTATATCCATATAGAACACATATGATTTACCTGTGTGCACCTTGTGTTGATATAACATCGCGTGTTTTGCGGTGTACATACAACAAATTTTAGAGCAATATGGAATGCCTTTAGCTTCGTCACGAGAACCTGCACAGGCAATAAATACAATTTTTTCAGGAACTTTGCCATCCGATGGACGTCGAATTTCACCTAAAGTTGGACCGGAAGCCGATGCCAAACGCTCGAATTGAAGTCCAGTAATTACATCTTTATATTGTCCATAGCCATATTCAGGGAAGAAATCAGTTCCTTTTACTTGGAAACCGGTGGTTATTACCAAAGCACCAACTGGAATTTCTACAATTTCATCTTCTAAGTCATATTCAATAGCTCCTGCTTTGCAGAATTTCTCACAAATTTTACATTTTCCGGTTTTGTAATAGGTACAATTTGCTTTATCTATAACAGGTTTATTAGGAACTGCTTGAGGGAATGGAGTATAGATTGCTGTTCTATTTTCTAAACCAGCATTAAACTCACTTGGAATCTTTTTAGACGGACATTTGTTCCAACAATCGCCACAACCAGTACATTTTGAATGGTCAACACTTTTAGCTTTTTTGCGGATTTTAGCTGTAAAGTTTCCAATATAACCTTCCAATGATTCAAGCTCAGAGTAAGTCATCAAGGTAATATTTGGATGTTGAGCCACTTCCACCATACGAGGCGAAAGAATGCATTGAGAACAGTCCAGAGTTGGGAATGTTTCAGAAAGCTGAGCCATGTGACCACCGATAGATGGTTCTTTTTCCACTAAAATAACTTTGTGACCACAGTTTGCGATATCCAAACTAGTTTGAATACCTGCAATGCCACCACCAATAACCAAAGCCGTCTTTGTGATTGGCACTTTAATTGGCTCCAAAGGTTTGTCATACTTCACCTTTTCTACCATCATACGCACCAAGTCAATTGCTTTTTCGGTTGTTTCTTCTGAGCGTTCGTGTACCCATGAGCAGTGTTCACGAATATTCGCCATCTCACACATATATGGATTTAATCCAGCATCAGCAGAAGCTTTACGGAAAGTAGGTTCGTGCATACGAGGCGAGCAAGCCGAAACAACCACCCCAGTCAGGTTATGGTCTTTGATAGCTTGTTGCACCAAAGCTTGACCGGGCTCAGAACACATATATTTATAATCCAAACTGAAAGCTACATCGCCCATTTCGCCAGCAACCTGAGCCACTTTTTCTACATCAACTGTAGCAGAAATATTTTCCCCACAATGACAAACAAATACCCCTATTCGAGACATATTATTTTATTTTACGATTGATTATTCTTGTCTACTATGATATTTTTACTGGAACAAAGTGTCTTTGTAAACCAAGCTTTTCACGGCTAATTCCTAAAGCAAGACCAATTGCTTGTGTAATGTAAATCACCGGAGTTTGAACTTTGCGTTGTAAATAAGTTTCTATCTGAGGACGACGCATATCTAAGTTTGAATGACACATTGGGCAAGCAACAATTATAACATCGGCTCCACGATCTACTGCATCACCTACAATTTTTCCTGAAAGTTTTCCAACAATCTTAGTTTGAGAAACAGAGAATCCCGCACCACAACATTCAGTCTTGAAAGCCCAATCAAGTGGTTTAGCACCAATCTGAGACATTATTACATCCATTGTTTGTGGATTTTCTACTCTATCGAACTGCAATATTTCATGCGGACGAACCAACAAACAACCATAATAACAAGCTGCCTTATATTCAAAGGGCTTTTTTATCAAGTCAGTTAATTTATCTACAGCATATTTTTGAAGCATTTGTATCACATTCATAATGCGTACAGTACCTTTATATGGCATATTTATAATGCTAGACACTTTAGTTTTCATTTCTTCATCATGATTTAACTCATGTTGAGCTACAGTTAAACGACTATAACAAGCAGCACATGGAACTACTATTTCTTCCATACCTTCTTTTTCTGCCAATGCAAGAATACGAGCTGGTAGAGACAATGATAATTCTTTGTCAAGATTATGTGCAGCGGTAGCTCCACAACAGTTCCAATCCGGAATTTGTTTTAATTCGATGCCAATAGCTTCTGAGATTGCTACAACAGATTCGGCATATTCGCGAGATGAGCCCGTAAGGGAGCAGCCCGGATAAAATCCAAGTGTCATCATTCAATTATTTTTTCTTGATTGTTTTTGCAAATATTGAGGAAAGATTGCCTCTGTCTTTTACTAACTCAGGCATCAAATGTAACTTCCCTTTTTGAAACATAGCTGGAGCAACAGCAATATCTTGAGTCAAATGGAAAGTTTTAAGCTTATAAGCAGCAATGAGACCTAACTCATATAATTTTCCTGTTTTCTCAACAGAAAGAAGGAAAGATTCGTGGAAAGCAAGTATATCATTTGCTTTAACAGAGACTTTTTTGTCATATCGTGATTTTTCACGCATAAAATCCATCACTTTGGGGATATCTACTGACATTGGACAGCGTGAAATACACATTTCACATGTTAAGCAAAGCCAAATAGTCTTTGAGCGTAATAATTTCTCATCGTTCTCCGGCGTATTTGTTTGCAACATACGCATAACCATACTTGGGGTATAGTCCATTTCATCAGCGACAGGACAACCTGCAGAACACTTGCCGCATTGATAACATTTTTCTGCGGCTACTTCAGTCGCCTTTTTTACTTCGGCAGCAAGGCCGCTTTCTTCATGGTGATGATGACCCATTATTCCAATATTTAATTTAAGATTGTGTGCACACGAAAATCAGTGCAAATGTAATCTCTACATTGCAAAATTCATAAAAAAACGCTATCTTTTTTATAGTTATTTCTTTTTTAACAATAACAACGCATCGTTGGCTTGTTTATCGGTAGGATCAAGGGCAATTATCTTCTCAAAATAATTTATAGATAATTGTTTATTAGTCTTCTGTAATTCACTGTTTTGAGGAGCTCTCAAAGATTGAAAATAATAATAAGAAGCCAAATATGCATAGCTCTCAATTATGTTAACATTATCTGGAGTTTTTGAAGTTTGCGCAATTGCTAAATAAGATTCATATGCATTTTTAGCTTTATCTGTTTTAGATTCGGTATCAATTATGGCTTGGGTACGACCTTTAAATAAATATGCTGAACCAAACCTTGGAGAAAGTGTATTCACTATACTAAAACAACTATCTGCTTTGACAAACTTGTCTAACATATTTGCCCTTTGAACAGAAAAATCGTTAGGTAATGGAAGTTTCTTTTGATTAAGCCTTTTTTCAACAGAATCTAATCTCGATTTAGTCTCTCCACCATCAAAATAATACTCTTTTCCAATTGAATAGGCTAAATTTGATTTATCTTGTTGTGGATATTTATTTAGTAATGAGTAGTATTTAATAGCATTTTCATGTTTTTTGTTTTTTGCATATATTTTTACAACTTCTTCTATATCTTGGTATTTCGTAGTATCCATTTCAAATGCTTTCAAGTAGCTATTAATTGCCAATGAATCTTTTCCCGTTTGAACTAATAGTTTAGCATTATATTCATAATCTAAAGGTATAACCTTATCTGCCTTTTGAATAGAAAAGAATTGATTCATATATTCCAATCCCTTTTGATAATCCGCTCTCTCATATGCTGTATAGGCTCTAATGCGATATAAAACAGAGTTATCCTTATTTTGAGCAGCTATTTCATTAATTAAAGATTCCGTTTCATCATAATTCTTGTTGAAAAACAAAATCAAAGCAAACTTTTCTTTTTCATCCTCACTGGTAGTCACTTTTGCTGAATAAGTTGCATAAGCTGTTTTTGCATCAGCATATTTTCCAAAAGAATAATACATATCACCCATTTTTTTATAAGCTATAGTAGAATTTGGGTTGGATTCTATTGCTTTTTTAAAGGAAAGCTCTGAGTCTTTAAAATTTCTTACTCGTGCATACAAACCACCAAGTCGGATATAAGCAGTTTCCTTATCAGCACCATAATACAAGGCATTATTATAATCGTTAATTGCTTGACCGGAGTTTCTAATTGCTAGATTAAAATCTCCGTAAAACAAATGAAGATAAGGTGATTTTGGATCAATGGCTTCTGCAAAATATAGATATTGATGAGCCAAGGCTGTATCTTTTTTTGACACTGTAATGGCAGCATCAACTACAGTCATCAAGAGTTTAATATCTTTCTTTGAATTCTTTCTTACTTTATCGAAATTTACTTTAGCAGCCTCCAAGTCACCTTTTTGCATTTGCACTTTACCCAAACCGGCATAATTATAGAAATATTTTGAAATCAACGTTATCCCTTGTTGATAAGCAATCTGGGCTGAATCAATTTGACCTAATTTAAAATATGTTTCACCTAACTGATAGCAAACCTCAGCACTTGGAGTTTGCTTATTTAAAGAAGTAAATAATTGCTTTGCTTTAATGTATTGTTCCTCATTAAATAATGATACTCCTTGTTCAAGAGTTTGAGCATTTAAAACACTTGTGAAGATTAATGCAAGAATAATAAATTGTATCTTTTTCATAGTTGTAATTTTTAATAATTTTCTCGAACTTGAACCACTCTTGTCGGAGCAGTGGCAGGAACTATACCAAACTTTAAAACAATTCTCTGCCCTTTATCACTTGCTAAGAAAGAAACAAATCCAGAAGGCAAACCATTATGAGGATCTGTACTAATAGTGTACATCATTCGTGTGAAAGGATATGATCCATTATACACATAAGCTTGATAGGGCTGGTAAGAATTATCATAACTTGCATTAGACTGAGATGAAATATTTACAACTCTTATTTTTTTCAAAAATGACATTTGAGTGCTGTCATTCCTATCACTTACCCAAGCTGCCCCAATAAAGCCTATACTTGATTTGTTTTTACTTACATAATCAACTACTTCTGTATTTAAATCTAGAGCCGTTATCAAATCTGAAAGTATCTCTCCTTTACAAATTGTATCTCTTGCATAACGAACTGTACCTGAATTCTTGTTGTCAAATACAATTTGAATGTCACCCAATTTAGACTTTGAATTGAGTTCTTTCCACGAAGCTATTTTCCCAGTAAGCATTTGTTTTATCTGGTCAACACTAAGTATTGAATCGGGATTATCCCTATTAACAAGAACTGCTATAGCATCTTTTGCTATAGCAACTTCTTTTGGATATAGATTTTTATTATAGAAAAATTGTTTTTCCTTTTCCGTAAATAGTTTTGATGAGATTATTAAGCGTACAGAATCTTTCACCACCTGTTCAAAAAGCTTATTCTCAGGTAAATAAACTGGATCAATTTCTGCCTCAGGATAAATCCCATGAAAAACCTGTAATTCTGCTTCTATAAGAGGACGAAAAGATTCATCAACAGCAATTTTGATTTTGCCAGATGTAGGTGTGTCAATAACTTCATTATTCTTTTTTGAACTACAAGAAAAAAGAGAAATAAAGAAAATTAATAATCCAATCCTATTTAGCATCTTCTTCATCTTTATTTTTACTTTCTTGAATAACTCTTAGAGTTCTAAAAAGACCATATGAAATTATTATAACTACTAAAGAATATTTAAGTATAACTGGATATTGAGGAAGTATGTTTTCTGCTATTAAGAGATATATTCCTGTAAAAAAGTAGCAACAAACCATGAATACCTTAAAATAAAAATAATACATGGATAACCTATTACTTTTCTTATTCATTTAAATCAATTTTGATCTTGAATTTTAAATACAATTGGAAGAATTCTTCTAGACCTAACAGCTACATCTCCTTGTTTGCCTGGACTCCATGGAGGCATTGATTGTACAAGTCTTACGGCTTCTTCATCACATCCCGGAGATAATGATTTCATAATCTTTACTTCAGAAATACGACCATCTTTGGCAATAACAAAACTTACTACCACTCTACCTTGAACTCCAGCATCACGATCAGCAGCAGGATAAGTAATATTTTTATTCAAGAAATCATATAAAGCAGTTATTCCACCTGGAAATTGTGCTTCTGTTTGAGGTACTTCAATTATTGGATCAACTGTAGGTGTTGTCCCTGTAATTGCAGTTTGTGTTCGTATCTGAGCAGTATCCGAACCTGTAGTTACGGTTTTGGTTCCAATAGTATGAGTATCTACCATTACTTGTACTGTTGGCTTGATTTCATCTGTATCTCTCACATTTTTATCCGCGGTAATTACAGGAGGGATAAATTGAACTGTGTTACGCTCCACTACTTTTGGTTCTACTGGAATATCCGGTTTAGGAGGCTCTGGCTTTTTTATATTTTCTACGTGAATATCAGATATTTGAACTGCAGTTGTATGATTAGCTTTAGCATTTTCAATAATCTTTTTAACCAAAATAGGAGTAGTTATTGCTATAAGGAAAATAAGGACAGCAATAATCAATGCTTTCAAATGCCTCTTATTCGATTCTTTTCTTAAAACAAAGGCACCAAACTCAGTATTTCGGTTTTCGAAAACCAAGTCGCACCATTGGTCGGAATTTATATCAACTTTTGCCATATTTTTAATTAGTTTTTAGTGATAATAAATTATTTCTTGGCATTTTTAATTAAAACTGTATCTTGAGGCGTAATATCTACAATTGCATAAGTTCCAATATTACAAATAGCCATTTCATCTAAAATATCAACCATGTTTTTATAACTTGCTTTTTCAGAAGGCTTTATAAGAATAATTGGCGATAGCTTTACCTTCACACCCTCTTCACTTTGTAATTTGATTTTTTCTTTATCAAAAACTGAATCAGGCATATGTTTGGTAATTCGATCTTTTTCCAATTGCCTTACTTTATCCATAACAGTTTTGTTTCTATCAAGAAGATATTTACGAATCCCTGTAGAAGAATAATTAGTCTCTATAACTTTAGGTGTTATCTTTTCGTCTTGTTCTGCTGCCCAATAAAAAACCTTGTTATCCTTACCCAAAACTATTGTAACGGCACGCGATGCTCTTGCCTTAGGTGGAGGATTAGTTGGCTTATCTTTAGAAGGCATAACCAACTCCATCGTTTGTGGCTTAATCATCGTAGTGGCAAGCAAAAAGAATGTAATAAGCAAGAATCCAAGATCAACCATGGGAGTCAAATCAACTCTAGTGGACATTTTTTTAGGTTTCCCCTTTTTGCCTTTGCCTTTACTATCGGTATTTATTTCTGACATGTTTCTACTTTTTAAAGTTTAATTTTCTCTGGATTTTGTTCTAAACTGGTAATTAAATTATACCTGTTTTCATGTAAATCTCTCAACGTGTTCATTATATTTTTTATGACAGGATAAGTACAAACTTGATCTGCTTTTATAGCAATGCGTGCTTTGGCATTAATAGAACGAGCAGCAGTAACCCACACTTTTAACTGATTATTAACAGAATCCGAAGGTATGCCAAGTGCCCATTCCTTTGTATCTCTTTCTTCTGGTGAAGCAGCCAAAAAACTTTTCAATTTTTCAATTGGAACTCCAAAATTACTTATCACACTGAACTCTTTTCGTTCTTGTTCGGTAAACGTAATTCCTTTTGTTGCGCCGATTTCTTGTAATAAAGAATCGCGTTTTTCTTGTCCATCAATACCGAAAAAAACATTGCCTTTAGGATCAACTAGAATCATCATCACATTGGTTTCAGGTATTTTAATCTCAGAAATAGAAGAAGGTGTTGTTACCTGCACTACTTCTTTTTGAATAAAATTAGAAGTTAGAATGAAAAAAGTCAACAGCAAAAAAGCCATATCACACATGGGTGCCATATCTAAAGCCGTACTTTTCCTTTTAATCTTTACTTTTGGCATAAGTTGATTATATTAAAATTCGTTTTAAAAAATAATCTATATCTATTACTTATGATTTGCTCCGTAAGATTGAACGATGCTATAACCAGCCTCATCAATACTATGTGTAAGTTTATCAATTTTAGTTGTAAAGAAATTGTAAACAATAATAGCAATTGCAGCAGTACCAATACCTAATGCTGTATTAATCAATGCCTCTGAAATACCAGTTGCAAGTTTGGTTGAGTCAGGTGCACCGGCAGCAGACATTGCAGAGAAAGCTTTAATCATACCGATTACAGTCCCCAAAAGACCCAAAAGAGTAGAAACTGAAGAAATAGTAGCCAAAATACCTAAATTTTCTTCCAAGCTTGGTAATTCAAGTGCTGTTGACTCTTCAACATCTTTTTGAATAGCAACCAATTTTTGTTCTTTAGACATTTGTACATCTGATTCTAATTGTTCGTATTTCGTTAAAGAAGAAATTACCACATTCGCAACAGAACCTCTTTGTTCTAGACACAATGCTTTTGCTTCACTTATCTTGTTTGCGTTAAGTAACTCTTTAATCTCTTGAACAAAAGAAACTACTTTTCCTTTTCCTGCTGCTTTATTGATAATAAAAAAGCGTTCGAATGAGAATGTCATTACGGTAAGTAATAAAGTCAATAATATTGGTACAATAACACCTCCTTTATAAATCGTTCCGAAGAAATCTCCTGGATTTGGTGCTAAATTATGATTGAAATCTTGAAAGTGACTACCATCACCAAAAATAAAAATGTAAACTAAAATTGAAATACAGAATGCCACCGGGATAACCAATGCAGAAAAAACTGCCTTAGAAGTTGATTTTTTTGTTTCCATGTGATTTGTTTTGTTTGTTATTAGTTAGTTAAATTAATTTTATTAAAATTGAATATTCCTTTTTTATATGAATTTAGATATGAAAATCTAGTGAAAAATTTGCTTAAACTGATAAATCTTAAAAAAAGATATGAAATAACTAAACCCCTTTTATAATAAGAACTGCAAATGTAAAAAAAGATTGTGTTCTGAATACCATTTTGAATATATTTAACAAATACAAAATATAGGTTTGAATTGTAATTAAATATGCCTCCTTAAAAAAGCCTGACGAACAATATAGAACCTATTATAATCAATCTATTAAAAATAAAAAAGGGAGTCAACTTACGAAGACTTCCCTTTTGAATATCAATTTAGATTTCAGTTAAAATCTTTTTTCTTTGATTCTTGCTTTTTTACCTGTAAGAGCACGCAAATAATACAATTTAGCACGACGCACTTTACCAACTTTATTCAATACAATGCTTTCAATAAAAGGAGAGTTCATTGGAAAAATACGCTCAACACCCACATTGTCTGACATTTTTCTAACGGTAAAGCGTTTAGTGTCTAGGTGTCCGGAAATTTTAATAACAACACCACGATACTGTTGAATACGCTCTTTGCTTCCCTCAATAATACGATAAGCAACTGTTACTGTATCTCCACTTTTAAATGCAGGGTGGTTTTTTTCAGTAGAAAATGCTTGTTCGGCAACTTTAATTAAGTCCATTTTTTTGATATTATAATGATTCTACGACATTAAGAGCAACATTCACAGACCTCACTTCATTCTGCCAGCGGTTACCCAAAACGGAGCGCAAATTTAGATATTTTTTTCATGCTCACAATGGGTTAGAAGAAAAAACTTCTTTTTTTGAAAAATAAACTTAAATAACTATCCAATAGGTCTCTAAAAATTACCCTTTCTTATCAAGGATTTTATTTATCTTTGACATCCAACAAAATGTACTGTTTTGGGGTTTATAATAACTACTTGTTCAAATATAAGATGATTTCTAAAAATAAAACATTACTCCTCCTTCTATTCTCTTTATTTCTTGGGAAAACTCTATTAGCAAACGATAGCATAGCTTGTAACTTATGGGTAGACTCTGTCTTTTCAACATTGACGCCAGATGAACGCATTGGACAACTCTTTGTTTATAATACGCCGGCTCAAAATGATTCTAAAACAATAAATACTCTTTTGCGTGAAATAAAGGAGCAACATATTGGTGGATTACTTTTTTGGGATGGCAATATTGCCCCTCAAGCTGAACTAACAAACTTAGCTCAAGCGTCTTCAAAAGTGCCTTTGATGATTACACTCGATGGAGAATGGGGACTATCTATGCGATTAAAAGATGGACTACGATATCCAAAAAAAATGACGCTTGGTGCACTTACAGATGAAAATCTGATATACGGATTTGGTGCTGAAATGGGTAGAGAATGCAACGAATTAAGAATCAATGTAAATTTTGATCCTGTATTGGATGTAAATCTAAATCCACAAAACCCCGTAATTAATACTCGTTCGTTTGGTGAGAATCCTCAAGATATTGCTCGGAAAGCAACACTTTTCGTGACTGGATTACAGAGTAAAAAGGTATGGGCTGTAGGCAAACATTTTCCAGGACATGGAGATACTTCTCAAGATTCACATCAAGAATTAGCCATAGTTACACACAATTGCAAACAGCTAAATGAGGTTGATCTGGTTCCTTTCAAAGAATTAATTGATAGAGGTCTATCGGGCATTATGGTCGGACATATTTCTGTTCCGTCTATTGACAGTTCGGGTACCCCTGCTTCGCTTTCGCCCCTCATTATTAAAGGGCTACTTAAAAACCAATTACACTTTGAAGGATTGGTGTTTACAGATGCATTGAAAATGAAAGGAGTAAGTAATCAGCCGAATCTATCCGTGAGAGCTCTGCTAGCCGGTAACGATGTACTACTTGATCCAATGTCTGTTGAAAAAGAATTTGAAGCTATTAAGAAAGCGATTCAAGATAGTGTAATAAGCATGGATCTTATTGACCAAAAGTGCAAAAAGATATTGAAATACAAATATTTATGTGGATTAAACCACTATAACCCGATCAAACTCGAAGGATTAGAAGCTAGGATAAATTCTCCAGAAGCTATTTTATTACAACAAAAGATGGCTCAACAAAGCATTACTGTTTTAAAAAATAAGGGTCATATCATACCCATTAAAGAGTTAAAAAACAAACAAATTGCTATTGTTTCGGTAGGTGCATCTAACCAAACACAATTTATAGAAACGGCATCCTTATATGATAAAATATACAATTATACGATATCAGCATCTGACTCCAGCGCATATATACATAATTTAGCTTGTGAGCTTGATACCGCCAGCTTAATAATTTTCGCCATTCATAACACACAAGTTTCAGATAGTGTAATTGCCTGTTTAGGTGGAAATAAAAAAACAATACTTGCTTTCTTTACCTCTCCATATCAGCTTAAAAATTATCCATTATCCATTCATAAATCGGAAGCTTGTATCCTTGGTTATGAGAATTTGAAGATGATGCAAGATGCTTGTGCACAGACTCTTTTTGGAGGTATACCATCAACAGGGAAAGTTCCGGTAACTGTACCTGATTTAGTTGTAAGAGGTGAAGGTATTGATACAAAAAAAATATGCTTAGGATATGGAGTTCCTGAAAGTGAAGGATTAAATTCTACCGTACTGCAACGCATAGACTCTATTGCACAAGATGCCATTGCAAAAGGAGCAACACCCGGTTGTCAGATTTTAGTAGCGAAAAAAGGAACAGTTATTTATAGAAAGTCATTCGGATTTCATGATTATTCAAACCTGATACCAGTAAAGAACACTGATGTATATGACTTAGCATCCGTTACTAAAATTTCAGCAACTCTTCCGATCGTAATGAAATTATACGATGAAAAGAAAATTAATTTGAATGAAAAAATTAGTAGCTATTTACCCGACCTAAAGCACACCAATAAAGAAGACATTACTGTTTATGAATTACTTACCCACCAAGCCGGGCTAGTACCTTTTATCGCATTTTACCAACAAGCTATTGATTTGAAAAGTGTAGGCGGAAAATTAATGCAAAGTCAAAAAGACAGTAATTATACCGTGCAAGTAGATCAAAATTTCTATGGGAATAAAAAATTTACTTATAAGCCAAACTTAGTGAGTTCAACACGCGACTCCATTCATTCTCTTCAAATAGCTGATAGTCTATTCATTCTTGAATCTTTTAGAGATAGTGTTTGGGAACAAATAAAAAAATCACCGGTAAGTAAAGATAAAAAATATGTGTATAGTGATTTAAGCTTTTTGATATTGCAGCGAATCATTGAACGTATTACCAAAAAGCCCTTGGATAAACTAGTTACCGAATATTATTATAAAGAATTAGGCGCAGATAAAATTGGATTTAATCCGTTAAAACGGATTCAGAAAATCGATGTTGTTCCTACAGAATGTGATTCTTTTTTGCGAAAACAATTATTGCAAGGATATGTACACGACCAAAATGCCGCATTTATGGGTGACGTAGCTGGTCATGCAGGGAATTTTTCTAACTGTAATGATTTAGCAAAGATTTATCAGATGATCCTTAATGGTGGAACTTACGGAGGTAAAGACTATCTAAGCCCTGAAACATGCACCTTCTTTACAACCAATAAAAGTGACATAAGCCGACGAGGATTGGGTTTTGACCGTTCCGAAACACAAGATATTAATAAACGAAGTATGTTTGGACATACCGGTTTTACCGGAACTTGTGTATGGGTTGACCCAAAGGAAGAAATTATATACATATTTCTTTCCAACCGTGTGAACCCTGAAAGTTGGAATAAGAAACTTATACAAATGAATGTACGAAGTAATATTGAGCAAGTTATATATCAATCTATTATAAAATAATAAACCGTTTGTAAAAAATACAAACGGTTTATCACTCTTCTTCGCAAGATAAATTAGTTTTCTTGTAATTCCTCTTCAATTCTTTTCACAGAAGAAACCGCTTTAATCTTTAATATATTCATACAAAGATTATTGACATGTTCTGTACCGTGAACAAAAATATAAAACCGGCCTTCAAAAATACCATCTTTGGTTTCTAAATTTATTTTATGAATATTTACAGCATAGTCTTCGGAGATTATCTTTACTATCTGTATTAGAACTCCTTGAGTATCTATTCCTTTAACCTCAATTACTGCGGGAAATGAAAGTATTTGTTTACTTTCCCATTCGGCAGAAACAATGCGTTCTCCAAAATTTGTTTTTAATTTGAGAGCTACCGGACATTGGCGCTTATGAAGAGTAACGGTTTCGTCGTCATTGATATAGCCAAGCACATCATCACCCGGAATTGGGTGACAACAATCGGCTATAGAATATATTTCATCTTGATTGTCATCCGTCAACTTTAACGTGCTTTTCCTATCGATTTTTAGCAAGGCAGGTGAAATTGTTTCTGATTCATCAGTTTCACGAGTTTCTTGTTCGTTTTTCTTAGTATTTGCAAATTGTAGTTTCCAATAATTCCGCCATTTAAGTCCTGATTTTTGTTTAAATATCTTTTTATCAAGATCTTTTAAGCTAATTATCTCTTTGCCGAGTTCGTAATATAATTCATGCTTTTGATTTAGCTTGAAGTGTTTAATTAAGTGTTCTAAATTCTCATTATCCATTGGAACATCTATCTTCTCGAAGTATTCTTCAAGCATTTTTTTCCCTTTGAGAATATGAGTTCTGGTTTCTTTTTTGAAAACCGCTTTTAATTTAGTTTGGGCTCTTGCCGTTGTAACATAATTAATCCATTCGGGTTGAGGGATTTGTTTCTTAGATGTAATTATCTCAACTTGATCCCCGCTATTCAAAACATGACTTAATGGCTCTAACTTATGATTTACTTTTGCGCCAATACATTGTAATCCTAAATCCGAATGAAGTAAAAAAGCAAAATCTAAAGCGGTAGCCCCTTGAGGCATAGTTTTTATTTCTCCTTTTGGAGTAAACACAAATATTTCTGTGGAATAAAGATTCAGTTTAAAGGTATCTAAGAATTCAATTGCACTCGGTTCAGGATTCTCGAGAATTTCTTTAATTGTTTTTAGCCAGTTATCTAATTCTGATTCATTAGAATCTGCACCTGTTTTATATTTCCAATGAGCAGAGAGTCCTTTTTCAGCAATTTCGTGCATGCGTTCGCTACGAATTTGTACCTCAATCCAAAGTCCTTCGGGTCCCATTACCGTAACATGCAAGGCTTCGTATCCATTTGCTTTCGGTGTACTTACCCAATCGCGTATTCGTTCTGGATGCGGACGATAATTGCTGGTTACGGCAGAATATACCATCCAAGCCTGATTCTTTTCTTCAATATCGAATCTAGTTCTGAAAACTATGCGTACCGCTAGTAAATCATAGACTTCTTCAAATGGAATATTTTTAACCTTCATTTTATTCCAAATGGAAGAGATACTCTTCACCCGCATTTCTATTTCATACTCATAGTCCATCAATTGAAGTCTTCTTTCTATTGGACCAATAAACCGAGCGTAAACCTCTTGTCGTTGAACTTCTCCTTCTAATAGCTTATTTTTTATCTGTAAATAAATCTCCGGATGTTCATATTTTAAACTAAGATCTTCGAGTTCGGTCTTTATTTTAAATAGTCCTAAGCGATAGGCTAATGGAGCATAGATATAAATGGTTTCGCCTGCAATTTTGTATTGTTTGGCTGGCGGCATGGAGCTTAGCGTACGCATGTTATGCAAACGGTCAGCTATTTTTATCATGATTACCCGTACATCTTCGGATATCGTAAGTAATAATTTTCGGAAGTTCTCGGCTTGGGTAGATGCGTGTTCGCCAAACACTCCACCGGCTATCTTGGTTAGACCGTCAACGATCGTGGCAATTCTTTTTCCAAATAAATTCTCAATATCTTCGACGGTGTATTCTGTATCTTCTACAACATCATGAAGCAAGGCTGCACAAACAGAAGTAGTACCTAAGCCCATTTCTTTCACAACAACACGCGCTACTGCCAATGGATGCATCAAATACGGTTCACCTGAACGACGCTTTGCTCCAGTATGAGCCTTATTTGCAAAATGGAAAGCTTTATCAACTAACTCATAATTCAAATTATGTCCTGAATTCTTGTACTCTTCAATCAAGAACCAGTATTCCTGTTGTATTAATTCTTCATCAGTCAATGTAGTATTCTCCGTTTCAAATGTTATGAGATATTCAAACTATTTATTCTTCTTTTTGTTCAGGAATCTATATACTTGTTTTCAAATCAACAATTAGTCAAATACTTGTGCCGAGTTATTTGTAAACTGAAGCATTTTATCGTATTCAACAGGAGAAAGATCTTTAAAATAGTAATTACTTGGATTTACAGGTTTGCCATTTACATGCACCTCATAATGTAAGTGAGGCCCGGTTGATTTTCCTGTGTTTCCTACAAAACCAATAATATCTCCCCGCTTCACATTCATTCCTAAATGAACTTTAAAAGCATTCATGTGTCCAAAAAGGGTTTCGTAACCAAACCCATGATTTATCATAATGCAATTTCCGTAACCTTCTTTCCATCCACAATAAGAAACAACTCCATTACCCGTAGCAAAAATCTTGGTACCAATGGCTGCTGCAAAGTCCATTCCTGCATGGAATTTTGGTGTGTGATAAACAGGGTCGATACGCATACCATAACCCGATGCCATCTTTTTTAGGTTTTTATTAAAGACCGGTTGAATAGCGGGAATATTTTCTAAGCGTTGTTCATTGGTTTTGGCTAAATGTACAATCTCATCAAAAGATTTTGATTGAATATAAACCTGACGCCTTAGTTCTGTAGCTTTTTTGGTTGTGCTTAGTACAATTTCGGAGTTTGTTAGATCACGAATGTAGTCATACCTGTTTGTGCCCCCATAACTACCTTTTCGCACGGCATAAGGAATTGGCTCCGCTTGAAAAACAACGCGATACAAATTATCATCACGCTGTTGTAAATCTGTAAGCACTTCCTCTAATTCATCGTACTGACGACCAAGTAATTTATATTGTGCCTGAATGCCGTTATTCTCTTTACGAAGATTCTTCTGATAAGGTGATTCTACAGTAAAAACAAAAATTATAAAGAAAATTACTCCTAAAAAGAAACTAGTTAAAGAATGTATTAAGACTCTTTTTATTACTCCCTTAAACGAAGTATCTATTCGCTCATAATTTAGTGTTTCGGGATTAAAATGATATTTTACTCTTGCCATAACTCAATTTCTGTCCTCAACAAACTACTCATCTTAACGCAAATAATTTGAAATGCGTAATGCTGACAGTCCTTTTTTCTAATAGATTTTGGCAAAAATAAGGATTTTTCTGCTATTTTTGCGCACTGTTTTTAAAATAGTTACGAGTTAACAATTCCGAGTTACAAGTATTTGAGTTCCAACAAAATTAGTAGTTCCCATGTTGAGTTCATTTAAACTCACCCTTAACTCTCGGATCTTTACTCTATACCTAAACAAATAAACGAATAAACAGTTCGACCCATTTATGATGACCGCTAAAGAAATTCGCAAATCATTTACCGATTTTTTCGCCTCGAAAGGCCACCACATCGTACCATCGGCACCAATGGTGGTGAAAAACGACCCAACCCTGATGTTTACCAACGCGGGGATGAATCAGTTTAAAGATATCTTTTTGGGTAATGCGCCTGTAAAATATCCGCGTATTGCCAACTCGCAAAAATGCTTGCGTGTGAGCGGAAAACACAACGACTTGGAAGAAGTAGGACACGATACCTACCACCACACCATGTTTGAGATGTTGGGCAACTGGTCATTTGGCGACTATTTCAAGGCTGAAGCTATTGAATGGGCTTGGGAATACCTAACCGAAGTATTGAAATTAGACAAAGACCGTTTGTATGCTTCCGTTTTTCAAGGGGATGCCAAAGAGAAGTTGGAAAGAGACGAAGAAGCGGCTGCGCTTTGGGCAAAATATCTTCCTGCGGATAGAATCATCAACGGAAATAAAAAAGATAATTTCTGGGAAATGGGCGACACTGGACCTTGTGGACCTTGTTCCGAAATACATATCGACTTGCGTTCGGATGAAGAGCGCGCCAAAGTGCCGGGCGTAAGCTTGGTGAACAACGACCACCCGCAAGTGGTGGAAATTTGGAACAATGTGTTTATGCAGTTTAACCGTAAGGCCGACGGTTCGTTGGAATTACTTCCTGCCAAACATGTGGACACGGGCATGGGCTTCGAGCGTTTGTGTATGGCGGTACAAGGCAAGCAATCGAATTACGATACCGATGTGTTTCAACCTATCATTAACGAAATCGGCAACATTGCTGGTGTAAACTACCGCGACAATGAGAAAACCGATATCGCCATGCGCGTAATTGCGGATCATATTCGTACCATCGCATTCTCTATTACCGACGGTCAGTTGCCATCCAACGCCAAAGCGGGTTATGTGATTCGTCGCATCTTGCGTCGTGCGGTTCGTTATGGTTACACTTTCTTGAATCAACGCTCGGCTTTTATGTACAAACTAATCCCTGCGCTGATTGACAGCATGGGAATAGCATATCCTGAATTGGTATCTCAACAAAACTTGGTGGAAAAAGTGATTAAGGAAGAAGAAGAATCATTCCTTCGCACGCTTGAAACCGGTATCCGCATGTTGGATAAAGTAATGGCTGACACCAAAGCAGAAAAGAAAACAGAAGTGACGGGTTTAATCGCCTTTACCTTATACGATACTTTCGGCTTCCCATTGGATTTGACCGAATTGATTCTACGTGAAAATGGCATGACGGCAAATATTGCCGAGTTTGATGTGGAAATGAAAAAACAAAAAGACCGTGCTCGTAATGCGGCGGCTGTAGAAACAGGCGACTGGGTTACTTTGAAAGAAGGCGACTCGGAGTTTGTAGGTTATGACCTGTTGGAAAGTGATGTGGAGATTTTACGTTACCGCAAGGTGAAACAAAAAAACACGGAGCTGATTCAATTAGTGTTAGACAAAACGCCTTTCTATGGTGAAATGGGTGGACAAAGCGGAGACAGCGGCGTGCTGATATCCGACACGGAGACTATTCAAATTATTGATACTAAAAAAGAAAACGGCTTGAGCATACACCTTTGTACTGCTTTACCTAAAGATATTACGGCTGAATTTAAAGCGGTGGTAAATGTGGAAAAACGCCAAGCCATTGAAAACAACCACACAGCTACACACCTGCTGCACGAAGCTTTACGCGAAGTGCTGGGCACACATGTGGAGCAAAAAGGAAGTTTGGTAACGGCAGATTATTTGCGCTTCGACTTTTCTCACTTTTCAAAAGTGACCAACGAGGAATTGCGTGCTGTAGAACGCTTAGCTAACAAAAAGATTCGTCAAAACATGCCACTGGAAGAAGTGCGTGAAATGCCGATAGCCGAAGCGCAACAGTTGGGTGCCATGGCTTTGTTTGGTGAAAAGTACGGAGAGAAAGTGCGTGTAGTAAAATACGGTACTTCTGTTGAATTGTGTGGGGGAACGCATGTGACAGCTACAGGACAAATCGGCTTGGTACGCATCCTATCGGAATCTTCCGTAGCGGCAGGTATCCGTCGTCTCGAAGCTGTATCTGCTGAAAAGGCGGAAGCTTTTGTAGATGAACAACAAGACCAATTGCGTGAAGCCAAAGAGCTGTTCAACAACGCACCAAACCTTATGGCTACTATCAAAAAGGTGGTGGAAGAAGCAGCCGACATGAAAAAACAAATGGAAGTTTTTGCACAAGAGCGCGTAGGTGTAATTGCCAACGAATTGGCTGCAAAAGCACAAGATATAAACGGCGTGAAAGTTATCACCTATAAAGCTGACATCGCTACTGATATGGTGCGTGGTATCGCCTCTCAATTACGCGGACGCTTTGGTGATGTAAAATTCCTTTTAATAGTAGGTGCCGTAGCCGATGGCAAACCATCGCTTACTGTTGCCATGAGCCAACCTTTAGTAGATGCAGGCTTTAACGCCACCAACATAGTACGTGAAGCTGCCAAAGAAATAGACGGCAACGGTGGCGGACAACCTTTCATGGCAACTGCCGGTGGTAAAAACGCCGCAGGTCTAGACAAAGCCATCGCTAAGGCTGTAGAATTGGTGAAATAAGTTTTGTATATTTCCGTAGAGACAGTGCGCGCACCGTCTCTACAATAAAACTATCCCCATCGAATTTGATTCGGTGGGGATTGTTGTTTATACACTTATATAATTCCGAAATATCACAAAACACATCAGTATTAATAAAACTATCAAATTAAAAATACTTGGTTTGTATTTCTCACGAAATGCCTTATTAAGAAGGATAATTGATATAATTAGGAATATAATTGCTAGTAACAATATTCCAATTATTATTACTGCTTTATAGTTAGAATCTTGAACTAAATTATACTCTTGAATAAATCTGATTGAGTTACTAATTAGAAAGTAATCTACGCATACTGAGGAAAACAAACTAAGTAACCAACCAATTTTATTGCTTCTCAATAAAAGTATTCCACCAATTAAAACTAATATTGGAAAGATAGATTCATATAAAGAATAGTAAACTAAATTTATTGTTTGTACTTGTTCCTTTAGAATATTGAAATAAAGATAACATTCTGAAATTTTTACAAAAAGAATGTATGTTCCAAAGACTATAAGCATTATCCCAATAATTCGCTCAATTTTTTTTAAGTTTTTTATCATTGTAATATCTAATAATGTTTTATTCTTTCCTAAAAAATACAAAACCTTCCACAAAACCTATAATTAGTGCTTGATTTTATTTCAGACACTATATGCAATGTCTTTAATTTATAGATATAACAATCCCCATCGATTTGATTTGGTGGGGATTGTTTTGTTTCATCTAGTTTTTATTTAAATCAAATTTAATTAGATGGAAAGATTAATCTTTCACTTAAATTTGGAATACTATTTCTTAAATACACTAAGCTTTTTTTGTTTGCATCTATAAAATACCAACTTTTACCTTTGTCGCTCGAAATACCCACCAAGGTTGA
>Ga0265338_10001611_pt1 | contig 36112 bp, 31 predicted proteins | sample 42126metaG_FD_193579 | JGI IMG/M metagenome (GOLD analysis project Ga0265338, IMG submission 193579) | Rhizosphere microbial communities from Carex aquatilis grown in University of Washington, Seatle, WA, United States - 4-21-26 metaG | ecosystem: Host-associated > Plants > Roots > Rhizosphere...
TACAGCCGCCGACGTCGGCCGCGCCGGTTTCCAGCAGCGTCCGCACGGCCGTCTGGAGGTAGCCGTCGGGCAGCATGGAGTGGGCGTCAATGCGGGTGATGATGTCGTACCGGGCCGTCCGCACGGCCGCGTTCATGGCCGAGGAGATCTGGCCGGACGGGTTCGGCACCACCGTGACGCGGAGGTCGGCCGCGGCCAGCTCGCGGGCGATCGCCTCGGTTCGGTCCCTGGACGGGCCGATCGCCAGGACCAGCTCGAAACCGCCCGGGTACTCCTGGGCGAGGACGGCGGCGACCGACTCGGCCAGGTGCCTTTCCTCGTTGAGGACCGGCATGACGACGGACACCGCGGGCAGCACGGCTGCCTCCGCCGGCGAGTAATCGGCCGAGCGGGGAGTCAGCCGCACCCGTTCGGGAGACTGGTCTTGGTCTTTATGCGCGACGCCGGTCACAGGACGCAGTTTATGGCCCGGTGACCGGCGTTCGCTTGGTTACAGCTGGGTGTCTTCGAGCAGATCGGTTACCAGGGCGGCGATCGCGGAGCGCTCGTAGCGGGTGAGGGTCACGTGGGCGAACAGCGGGTGGCCCTTGAGCTTCTCGATCACCGCGATCACGCCGTCGTGCCGGCCGACCCGCAGGTTGTCGCGCTGCGCTATGTCGTGGGTGAGCACCACCCGGGAGCCGGTGCCGATCCGGGAGAGCACGGTGAGCAGCACGCCGCGCTCCAGGGACTGGGCCTCGTCGACGATCACGAACGCGTCGTGCAGGCTGCGGCCGCGGATGTGGGTCAGCGGCAGCACCTCGATCATGTCGCGGGCGATGATCTCGTCGATCACCTCCTGGGTGGTGACCGCGGACAGGGTGTCGTAGACGGCCTGGGCCCACGGGCCCATCTTCTCCGCCTCGGAGCCCGGCAGGTAGCCGAGGTCCTGCCCGCCCACCGGGTACAGCGGGCGGAACACCAGCACCTTGCGGTGCTGCCTGCGCTCCATCACCGCCTCGAGGCCCGCGCACAGCGCCAGGGCCGACTTCCCGGTGCCGGCCCGCCCGCCCATGCTGACGATGCCGATCTCGTTGTCGAGCAGCAGGTCGAGCGCGATCCGCTGCTCGGCCGACCGGCCGTGCAGGCCGAACGCCTCGCGGTCGCCCCGTACGAGCTGGATCTGCTTGTCCGGCCGGACCCGGGCGAGCGCGCTGGCGCTGCCGGTATGCAGAACAAGCCCGGTATGGCAGGGCAGGTCCCGCGCCGCCTCGCAGTCCAGCACGCCGTGCTCGTACAGTTCCTCAACGTCGGCCGAGGTCACGCTCAGCTCCGCCATTCCGGTCCAACCGGAATCGACTGGAAGCTCGGCCCGGTACTCCTGTGCCTCGAGGCCAATCGACGCCGCCTTGATCCGCAGCGGCAGGTCCTTGCTGACCAGGACCACCGAGTGGCCCTCATTGGCGAAAGACCGCGCCACGGAAAGGATCCGCGTGTCGTTGTCCCCCAGCCGGAAGCCGGCCGGGAGGACCTGCGCGTCGACGTGGTTCAGCTCTACCCGGGCCGTGCCGCCGAGGTCGTTGACGACGACCTCGGTGTCGAGCTGGCCGTGGGAGACCCGGAGGTCATCGAGGTTCCGGAGCGCCTGACGGGCGAAGTAGCCCAGCTCAGGGTGGTGACGCTTGGCTTCAAGCTCGGTGATGACGACGACCGGGATGACGACGTGGTGTTCGTCGAACCGGGCGATCGCCGCCGGGTCTGCGAGCAGGACGCTGGTGTCGAGGACGTACGTACGACGCTGCACAGAGTTGGCCACGCAAAACTCCCCTGGGCACCGGACGTAACCGCCGGCGCCGCGGACAGGACACGCCGCGCCCCGGGTCCTCCGGGGACAAACGTGTCAGATGGACCGGGGCTGCCCCGCAACGAGGGCCGCGCCGGCCCTCTCGTCGCACGTAGCGAGCTCAGGGGGCCTCCCGCGGGGGCACCCTGGGGAGGTGCCCGCCATCTCTGAAAGTACCCGCGGTAAGGGCATTTCTAAAGCCCTAATTTTCTGTGTACTTACGCGCCGAACCTGCGGTTTCGTTCCGCGTAGGAGCGCAAGGCCCGTAGAAAGTCAACTTTCCGGAACGCCGGCCAGTAGGCGTCACAGAAATGAAACTCAGAGTGTGTCGATTGCCACAGCAGGAAACCGCCCAGACGCTGCTCGCCGCTGGTCCTGATCACCAGGTCAGGGTCGGGCTGGCCCGCCGTGTAGAGGTGCTCGGCGATGTGCTCGACGTCGAGCACCTCGGCTAGCTGCTCGATGGTGGTGCCCCGGCTGGCGTGCTCGAACAGCAGCGACCGGACGGCGTCGGCGATCTCGCGCCGCCCGCCGTAGCCGACGGCCACGTTGACCAGCAGGCCCGGGTTGCCCGCGGTCGCCTCGCCGGCGCACTTGAGTACCCGTGCGGTCTGGTCGGGGAGCAGGTCGAGTGCGCCCACCGCGTTGACCCGCCAGCCCTCGTCGACCAGGCCGTTAACGGTGTCCTCGATGATCGCGAGCAGCGGGCCGAGCTCGGCTTCCGGGCGGCTGAGGTTGTCGGTCGACAGCAGCCACAGCGTCACCACCTCGACGCCGGCCTGCTTGCACCAGCCGAGCAGCTCGAAGATCTTGTCGGCGCCCTTGCGGTGGCCCTTGCTGACGTCGGTGTGCCCAGCGGACCTGGCCCAGCGGCGGTTGCCGTCGCACATGACCCCGACGTGCCGGGGGACGGTCTTGCCCGCCAGGTAGGACTCCAGCCGCCGCTCGTACAGCCGGTAGCCCAGGTCGCGGTATCCCATCAACCGACCTTCCTCGCAGCAGAGCGCCAGAAGTTCCAAGGCCACGGTATCCGACCTGGCTCTGGCGGAATGGCGCTTTACCCGAGAGGCTGGTGAGATGGGCCGATATCAGCCGGGCGGTTCGTTAGCTGCCCTGCGGCCCCTGCGAGCGTACTTCCTCCACCCGGCGCAGCGCGTCGCGCAGCTCGGCCAGCCAGGCGTCGGCGTGCTCCCCGGTGAGCCGGACGCACCAGGCCAGCGCGTCCGACCGGGACCGGGCGACGCCCGCGTCGACCAGCGTGTCGAGTACCCGCCGCTCGGACTGGCGGAGCCGGGTCATCACCGGCACCGACAGCGTGGTGAACACCTCGGTTACGCTGCCGCAGCGCGCGCCCCAGGCGACCTTGCGGCCGAACTTGCGCTCGGCCTCGCCGGCGATGTCGATCCGCCGCGCGCGGGTGTCCTCGCGGAACCGCTTGATCCGTCCCTCGGCCATTGCGTCCGGCGGCACTGCGTCCTGCGCCGACTCGGGTGGCGGCAGCGTGCCGATGACGATGATCTCTTCGCGGTCGGTGGTGACCTCGGCCGGCTCGTTGAACCAGTCGTCGGGCAGCCGCCCGAGGAACCAGGCTTGTATCTCTGTACTCATGTAATCATGATTACACCGCAAGCGGCCCCGGTCAATGCCCGTCCAGCGCCGGCCTGCGTTCAGCCCAGCCGCTGCAGGGTCTGCGCCGCGATGTCCGGACGGGGAGCGTTGCAGGTGGGGCAGCGCGGTCCCTGCCCCGGGACGTTCAGCCAGTAGCCGTCGACCAGCGAGCGGGTGGCCGCGATCGCCGACAGCAGGAACTCGGTGGTTACCGGCGCGCCCGGGGGGTTGGTGGACAAGCCGGCCAGCACCGTGACGCCCGGCTGAGCCGCGCTGGCCTGCGCGGCCGCGGCGCTGACGAAGGAACGGTAGGTGGCGGTGTCCCGCTCCAGGCTCTGCGCCTGGAGCTCGACCACATCAGCTACCCTGGCCAGCCGGCCGATCAGGCCGAGCCGCAGGAAAGACTGCCACCGGGAACTGCCGCCCGGCGCCAGGACCGTGGTCAGGTTGAGGGCAGGCGCGACAAAGAACCGCAGGCCGTGAGCGTGCGCTACCGCCGCGGCCCGCTCCGCGGCGGCGACCGGGTCGCGCTGCTCGGCGGCCGGCGTGTAGGACCAGGCTTCCGGGTCGTAGAGGACGCCGTAGGCTCCGGCCGGGACCTGGCCGCCGGTCACTGCCCGCTGGAGCGCCACCGCGGACGGGAAGACGACCACCAGGTCAGCGGCGATTCCCGGTAGCGGCCGCTGCCCCGGTTGCAGCAGCTCATACAGGCGCGCTCCGCTGAGCAGCTCCTTGACCGTGCTGTCCGCGATGAGCTGCGACAGTGCCGCCCGGGTCACCAGCCAGGCCGGGCTCCGGGGCACGGGGGCGGGAGATGTCGCCGCCGGGGTCCCGGACGCGGGCGGGTGACCGGCCGCCGGCCCGCCGGTGCACGCGGCGAGCAGCCAGGTGACCGCTAGTGACACGGTCACCAGCCCGGCCAGGTGAAGCCGTCGGCCCGCGTGACGGGGGCTCAGTGGTCCAGCTCGATGTTGGCCGCCATCCCGTTCAGTGGCGGGCTCGGCACGGTACCGGAGATGCTGACCACCGCCTGGTAGAGGAGTCCCGACGAGGACTGCACCGGGTCGGGCAGCACCTCAAGCACGCTGCCGCGGACGTTCTTGATCGCGGCCGCGGGCACGCTGACAGCAACCCTTTCCCCTGGCTTGATGCCGGACACCGAGCTTTCCGGCACGTAGGCGACCACCGACCAGGCGGACGAGACGCGCAGGGTGACCACCGGCAGGGACGACTGGGTCGCGGCCACCCGGCTGCCGGACTGCGGGCCTTCCGGCAGCAGCGAGAAGGCCGGCCCCTGACTCCCCTGCGCCTGGGCCGCGCTGCTGTAGTTCCGGATGCCGGACGAGGTCACGGCCTCGCCGGGCTGGCCGTTGGCGGCGACGACCAGGCCCGCCGACGGCGCGATGATCTCCGTCTCGGCCAGTTTCTGGCGATCCGACTGCAGCTGGGCCTGGCCCGCGGCCAGTTGCGCCATCGCGGCCGAGATCCCGGCCTGGTCCTGGGCGAAGTGCGCCGGGTAGAAAACCTGGGGGTAGATCACCTCGTCGGACTTGAGCTGGGCGACCTTGGCCTGCACGGCGCTGATGGCAGCGTTGTCGGCACTGATCACCGCCCCCATGGTCGGGGCGTACTCCACCGCCAGGACCTGCCCCTTGTGCACCGCCTGGTTCGGCTGCACCTTGATGACGCTGATGACCCCGGAGTTCTGGAAGTTGAGGGCGACGATCCCGCTGCTGGCGACGTTGCCGGTCAGCGCCTTGCGGTTGGTGCTCGCGACCCGCGGCACGTACCAGGCGGCGGCGGCGGCGCAGACCCCGGCGATCAGCAGGCCGCCGATGACCTGGGTGGCGCTCCAGTGACGGCCGGCTTGTTTCGTATGGGTTGCCTGCGGTTGGCCGCCGACGGCCCCGGCGACATTCTCGGAATCTCTGTCCGGGATTGCATCTGAGATTGCACTTGGGTCTTCAGGGCGCAGATCCGCCTTGTTGAGAACCACTCCAGCTCACCTTTGCATAGTTCCGGCTAATCGTGAACATTTTCTTAAGTTTTGCCTTTGCCCGGCCGTTTACAACTATTTCATAGCTATTTACCGCAACGTAACAAGGCCGCTCTACCAGGCCAAGCAGATCATATTGTCCCAATTGACAGAAGTCACCTCATAGCGGTAATAAATTGGGCATCACTCAACATGATTGCGCCAAATCCACCCGAACAGCCCCATCCAGTATTTCCCTACTAAGGGAGAAGACTTTATGGACAGCCGGCTCCTGGCGGCGACCATTGTCATAGCAGCGACGCTAATGGTCATTTGCGTGCTGCCCGCCGTCTCCGACCGGCGCGATGACCTGGGCGACGGCATGAGCCGGGTGCTGATCCCGCGCTACGCCAAGACCCCGGCCGCCCGGCCGCGCACCTGGCTGTTCATGGCCGTCTGCGCGGCGCTCGGGCTGCTCTTCCTCGGCCTGAAGCGGCCGTCGGCCGCGGCCGGCTACGCCAGCCTGGTCCGGGACCTGGCCACCGCGATCACCCGGGACCCGGCGGTGGTCAACGGCTACGTGGCCAGGCTGCTGCCCGCCACCGGGTTCCTGGCCGTCGCCTACCTGATCGGGATCTCCCTGGTGGCCCGGGCGAGCCTGGCGCGGCGCCTGGCCATGCTGTTCCACGTGCCGCTCTACCTCGCGATGTCGGTGCTGGCCCAGGCACTGCTGATCACCGCCGGGATGGCGAGCGGCTGGCTGATCGCCCCGTTCGGGGTCGAGGCCACGCTGCTCAACCTGCTCATCGGCGGGCTGGTCGTCTTCCGCCTCACGTTCAGCACGTTCGTCCTGCCCCGGGCGACGGTCGTCCGCCGCCACCGCCCCTGGTGGGTCTGGGACGACGCGCTTGCCTGGTGCGCGCTCATCAGCGTGGTCGCCGTGCTGGTGACGGGCTACGCCTTCCTGGCCGAGCCGGCCAACCTGTCCTCGGCCTGGCAGGTGTTCATCCCGCTGTACGCGCTGAGCATCCTGTTCGTGATGCTGTCCGCGCCCTTGTGGCTGCTGTGGTGGTCGGGCAGGCGACTGCCCGCGCCGGGGACGGACCGGCCCCCGGTCGACGTGATCATCCCGGCCTACAACGAGGAGGAGAACCTCGCCCGGCTGCTACGGTCGGTTGACGTCGCGGCCGGCCGGTACGGCGGCCCGGTCCGGGTCGTGCTGTCCGACGACGGCTCGACCGACAGCACCGCGTCGATCGCGCGGGACGAGGTCGCGGCGTTCAGGCACGCGCGCGGCGAAGTCCTCAGCGCTCCCAACGCCGGCCAGGCGGCCGCGCTGAACCGCGGGCTGGCGATCACCGACGCCGGCATCGCCCTGCGGATCGACGCCGACTGCGTGATGGGGCCGGATGCGCTGGTGTACGCGATCCCGTGGTTTCGCGACCCCCGCATCGGCACCGTCGGCGCGATGCAGGAGCCGCGGACCGACACGGTGACGTGGTTCCACCACCTGCGTGCCCTGGAGTGCCTGTTCCAGTTCAGGTTCGCCCGTCTCGGCCAGAGCCTGGTCGACGGCATCGTGGTGATCCCGGGCACGTTCGTCGCGTTCCGGCGGGAGCCCGCGATGCTGGCCGGCGGCTTCCCGGTCGGCATGAACGGCGAGGACACCGACCTGACGATGCAGATCGGGCGGCTGGGCTACCGGGCCGTGGTGGACCCGCGCATCCGGTCACAGGAGGACGTGCCGCGCAGCGCGGGCGAGTTCGTCGAGCAGCGCACCCGCTGGGCGCGGGCCGGCTTTCACACCTACGCCCGGCACATGCCGCTGCAGGCCGGCTCGGCCGGCCCGCGGGTGTGGCTGTGGACGGTGCGCCGCGGGTTCGCCTGGTTCTCGCTGCAGGCGGCCATGGTGGCGCCCATCTTCATCCTGGAACTCATGCTGACCCAGCCCAGCTACCGCCGCAACGTGGTCACGTTCACTCTGCTCTACGTCGCGGCCGGAGCGATCCCGCTGGTCATCAGCCTGCCGCTGGCGATCAAGTACCGCTACTGGCGGAGCCTGCCGTGGGTACCGACCTGGTTCGTCTACGCCTACCTGAGACGGCTGGCCACGCTCGAGGCCGTGATATCGCTGCCGACCCGGCCGTTCCCGTTCCACGCGGCGGCGGTTGACCGGCAGCGCCCGGACGCGTCGGCTGTCTGGGACGCGTACGCGGAGGCAGCCTTCGCCGCGTCGGGCGCCTCGTCGGCGCATTCCGAAGACTCAATCTGACCCACCCGTATACCGCAGTATTACTGAAAGGTAGTGGGACTGAGAATGCGCGTTCTAGTTCTGGGCGGCGACGGATTTTGCGGCTGGCCCACGTCGCTTTACCTGTCGGACCGCGGTCACGATGTCACCATCGTGGACAACCTCAGCCGGCGGAAGATCGACGTTGAGATGGAAGTAGAGTCCCTGACTCCGATCCGCCCGCTCGGCGAGCGGCTGCGGGCATGGAAAGCGGTGTCCGGCCGCGAAATCGGATTCGCCAGCATCGACATCGCCAGCCAGTACGCCCGGCTCAAAGACACGCTGCTCGAGACCCGGCCCGATGCGATCGTGCACTTCGCCGAGCAGCGGGCCGCGCCGTACTCCATGCGCAGCCCGGACACCAAGCGGTACACGGTCGACAACAACATCCGCGCCACCCACAACCTGCTGGTGGCGCTGGTGGAGACCGGCATCGACGCGGCCCTCGCCCACCTGGGCACGATGGGCGTGTACGGGTACGGCTGGTCAGGCAGCGCGCCGATTCCCGAGGGGTACCTGACGGTCAAGGTGGGCACGCCGGACGGCGAACTCGAGCGGGAGATCCTGCACCCGGCTAACCCCGGCTCGGTCTACCACATGACCAAGACGCTGGATCAGCTGCTGTTCTCGTACTACGCCAAGAACGACGGGCTGCGCATCACCGACCTGCACCAGGGCATCGTCTGGGGAACCGAGACCGCGCAGACGGCCCGGGACCCGCGGCTGATCAACCGCTTCGACTACGACGGCGACTACGGCACCGTGCTGAACCGGTTCCTGATGCAGGCCGCCATCGGCCACCCGCTGACCGTGCACGGCACCGGCGGGCAGACCCGCGCGTTCATCCACATCCGGGATACCGTCCGCTGCATCGAGCTCGCGCTTGAGAACCCGCCCAAGGCCGGTGACCGCCCCAAGGTGCTCAACCAGGTCACCGAGACGCACCGGGTGGCCGGGCTGGCCGAGCTGGTGGCCGACATCATGGGGGTGGAAATCGTCCGCCTGCCCAATCCGCGGCAGGAAGCCGAGGAGAACGAGCTGATCGTCCGCAACGACCAGTTCCTCGCGCTCGGCCTGCGGCCGACCACGCTGTCCGACGGGCTGCTGGCGGAAGGCACGGAGATCGCCCGGCGCTTCCGCGACCGGGTTGACCTCAGCAAGATCATCGCCAGGTCGGTCTGGCGCCGCGGCATGGAGACCTCGGAAGACCTGATGACCGAGCTGCCCGCAGAGATAGCGGCACCATGACACCAGCGAGCACGCGGGAAGGATCGCACCGGCTGGAGCAGGTGGCCCGCCAGGCAGCCGCCAGCCTGGCCGGTGCCACCGCGGCGGACATCCTGCGCTGGGCGCTGGCGACGTTCGGCGACCGCGTCTGCGTGACCTCCTCGATGTCCGACGCGGTGATCGCGCACATGGCGTCGGCGACGCGGCCGGGAATCGACGTGATCTTCCTCGACACCGGCTACCACTTCGCCGAGACCATCGGCACCAGGGACGCGGTGGCGACGGCGTACCCGGTCAACCTGGTGAACGTCACTCCGTCGCAGACCGTGGCCGAGCAAGACGCCGAGCTCGGGCCGCGGCTGTTCGCGCGCGACCCGGACACCTGCTGCCGGCTGCGCAAGGTGGAGCCGCTGGAACGCGCGCTCGGCCGCTACGACGCGTGGATTACCGGGCTGCGCCGGGACGAGACGGCGCAGCGGCGGGAGGCGTCCCCGGTGGAGTGGGACGGCCGGCGGCAGATGGTGAAGGTCAACCCCGTCGTCTCCTGGTCGCAGGCGCAGGTGGACGACTATGTCGCCGAGCACGGGATCCTGGTCAACCCGCTGCTCTACGACGGGTACCCGTCGATCGGCTGCCAGCCTTGCACCAGCCGGGTCGCGCCGGGCGCGGACCCGCGCAGCGGGCGCTGGGCAGGCACCGGGAAGGTCGAGTGCGGCCTGCACGGGCAAGACTAGCCCGCCGCCGCCTCGGGGCCCCGCGCCCAGCTCAGGTGCCGCGCCACCCGGGTTTCCAGCGCGGAGACGATGCGCGGGTGCGCCCTGGCCTCCGGGTCATCCCGGCGGGTCCCCGGGCGGTGCGCGCGCAGCAGCGCGTCCAGCGGGAACGTGTCCAGCGTGGCCTCGAATACCGACCACGCCAGGGCGTCCAGTGCGCCGCGTATCGTTTCGGGTTCCCGGGTCCTCGCACACGCCTCCCGCAGCGCGTCGAAGTGATCCTCCAGCCGTGGTCCGGTTACCGGCCGTCGCGGGAAGATGTCGACGTGCCCGTACTCCGCCCGGCGGCCGTCCGTGGCCTCAAAGGCGTTGACCAGCGGGCTGGTCTCCCAGGACACGTCCGGCTGGTACTGACCGGGGAACGGCACGTGCCCGCGGTAACCGGGGTCGTGGCCGCTGAAATAGATAACCGAGTCCGACCCGGCGCGGCCGAGCGCGCCCAGTGCCAGCGACAGCAGGTCGACCGGCCAGCCCAGGTCGCTGATGGCGTGCACGCTGAGGCTGCCCTCCCCGGCTTCCAGTCCGGCGCAGATCATCAGTTGCGCGGACTCAAGCGCCGACTGGACGTAGAACGCGGCGCGCGGCCCGTGAATACGGATAAGGCCGCTCTCGCACCCTTCAGCGATTTTCCGGTGAACGATTGAGTTGTCAACTATATGAGTAAAACGGGCCGCGGTGCAGACGACGCCTCTCCGGCCGGCGGCACCGGAAGCGAGCCACTCAGCAATTCTCTTGGAGGAAGCGTAGACATCGGGCGAGTAGGGAATGACGGTCTTGCCGGTAGAGGCGAATATAATCCGACGGACGCCGGCCTGCTCGGCCGCGGCAATGACGTTACGCGTCCCGAGCACGTTAGTCGTTACCGTTTCATGGACCGCCCGCTCGGCGAGTCCGGGATCGCGCTGCGCGACCACGTGAAACACGACGTCCGGCCGGATGTCGGCCAGGACGGACCGGAGCGCCTGCTCGTCACGCACGTCCGCGTAAACGTAGTCCGCGCACCTGGCCCGGGGCCAGCCGCTAGTTACCCCGCGGCTTACGCTCACCACCCGGCGGGGCAGCAGGCCGCACAGCTGGCGTATCAGCGCGGACCCGACGCAGCCGGTGCCACCGGTCACCAGGATGGTCTTGCCTGCCACCCAGCGGCCAGCCACATTCATCGGGACAGGCAGGGACCGGTCCCTGATTGCCAGGTAGCGCAGGTACTCGGCCTCAGATTCCGGAACTGCTGACAATAGGTCGCGGGTAAGAGAGCGCAGCCGGGAAATTTCATGCCAGTCGAGGGACGAGCGCCCCCGGGGAACCGCATTACACATCGCAGCGATCAGGTCACTGACTCTGTCCACGGCGGCCACCTGAATTCCCGTTTAACCACGTGTTACATCAGTAAACGTCAACCTTAGCACGCGGCAATCAGGTTAATGTTTCATTCTCGCTAACGCGGTATTCCCGTTATTGCGGCGGCGAGAAACTTCTACGCGCCGTGCAGGGCCTCGCGCAGGGCCTCGGTGGTGGTCGCCGGGGCCTGGCAGGTGAAGCCGTGGCACACGTAGGCCGCGGGCCCCCCGGACACCAGCGGCCGGTCGGCCAGCAGCGGGACCGCCGGGTCGCCCGAGCCGGGGCCGCGGGCGAAGACCGCGCCGGGCGGTGCCGCGTGCAGCGCCGCCCGGAGCAGGTCGCCGGTCCGCGGGTCGTCGTCCGGCCCGACGATCGCGATCTCGGTCGGCCCGGACAGCAGTGCCTCCGCCACCGCCAGGCCCGTGCCGCAGGCCCGCGGGTACTTCTCGGCGATCGGCGGCAGCACCTTGAGCGCGTCGAGCGCCGCCGTCCGGTACCGCTCGTCGCCGGTCAGCGCCGCGAAGGTGACCAGCGCGTCGGCCGCGGCGAAGGTACCGGACGGTGTCGCGTTGTCGGTCGGGTCAGCGGGCCGGAAGATCAGCTGCTCGCCGTCGTCGGCGGTGTCGTAGAAGCCGCCGTTGCCGTCGGCAAACGCGACCAGGATGGTATCGAGCAGCTCCCCCGCCACCGTCGACCAGCGGTCCTGGCCGGTCAGTCCGGACAGCCGCAGCAGCCCCGCTGCCACGCAGGCGTAGTCCTCAAGCAGCCCGGCACTCGGCCCGGCGGTGCCGTCCCGTGAGGTGCGCAGCAGCCGCGTCCGCCCGACCAGCGGCGTCGACCTGGGCGGCTGCACCAGGTGGATGGACACCAGCAGGTCGGCCGCCCGCTCCGCCGCCTCCAGCAGGTCGGGACGGTCGAACAGCACCCCCGCCTCGGCCAGCGCGCCGATTGCCAGGCCGTTCCAGGAGGCCACCACCTTGTCGTCGCGGGCCGGCCGGGTGCGCCCCTCGCGCGCGGTCAGCAGCACGCCGCGGATGCGGTCGAGCCGCTCGGCCTCGTCGGTGTCGCGCCTGCGCTGCAGGACCGACCGGCCGTGCTCGAACGTGCCGGCGTCGGTAACCCCGAACGCCTCGGCCGCGAAGGCCGCGTCGTCGGCGTCGAGCGCCTCGGCGAGCTGGGCCGGGGTCCAGACGTAGTACGCGCCCTCGGACCCGTCGCTGTCCGCGTCGAGCGACGAGGAGAAGCCGCCCTCGGCGGTGCGCAGCTCGCGCAGCATGAACTCGCAGGTCTCCTCGGCCACCCGGCGGGCGAGCGGGTCCCCCGTTCGCCGCCACAGGTGGGTGTACACCCCGGCCAGCAGCGCGTTGTCGTAGAGCATCTTCTCGAAGTGCGGCACCGTCCAGGTCTCGTCCACGCTGTACCGGGCGAAGCCGCCGCCGAGCTGGTCGTAGATGCCCCCGCGGGCCATCGCCTCGCAGGTCGCCCGGGCCATCTGCAGGGCCGGGGGCTCCCCTTCGGTCCGCTCGTCGTAGCGGAGCAGGAACTCAAGCGTCATCGACGGCGGGAACTTGGGCGCGCCGCCGAAGCCGGCGTACAGCCGGTCGTAGCCGGCCTCGAGCCCGACCACCGCCGTCGCGGTCAGGTAGTCCACGTTCACCCGGCCCGCCCGGTCGCCGAGGGTGGCCATGGCGGCGGCGTTCTCCGCCAGGGCGTGCCTGATCGTCTGGGACTCGCTCCTGATCCGGTCCTTGCCCTTCTTCCAGGCATCGCCGACCGACGTGACCAGCTGCACGAAGCGCTTGCGGGGGAAGTAGGTGCCGCACAGGAACGGGTCGCCGTCCGGCGTCATGAACACCGTCATCGGCCAGCCGCCCTGGCCGGTCATCGCCTGGGTGGCGGACATGTAGACCGCGTCGATGTCGGGGCGCTCCTCGCGGTCCACCTTGATCGCGACCACCCGGTCGTTGACGATGCCCGCGGTGTCCTCGTCCTCGAATGACTCGTGTGCCATCACGTGACACCAGTGACAAGCCGCGTACCCGACCGACAACATCACCGGCACGTCCCGCCGCCGCGCCTCTGCGAACGCCTCCGCCGACCACGGCCACCAGTCAACCGGGTTGTCGGCATGTTGCAAAAGGTATGGGCTTGTCGCACTCTTGAGCCGGTTCGCCATAAGTCAATTGTCACGCCGAACGGATGCGCCTGTCCCCCAGACCCCGTGCAGTCAGGCCGATCAAATAGAAAGCCGCCCCGATGCTGCCGACGAAGAACCCCAGCGGCCAGTTCGTCTGGTAGGACAGCGCGATCGACAGCCACACCGTGGCCAGCGCGATCATGACCGACAGCGCCAGCGCGGTGCCCGGCCGCGGGGTGACCGAGCGGGCGGCCGCGGCAGGCCCGATCATCAGGCTGAACATCAGCAGGGCGCCCACCACCGGCACCGTCATCGAGGTAGCCAGCGCCATCACCAGCAGGAAGTAGATGTCGGCGCGGCGGGTGGACACCCCCCGGGCCTCGGCCACCTCGGGCAGCGCGCTGGTCAGCATGAGCGGGCGGAACGCCAGCCCGATGGCCGCCGCCGACGCCACCCCGAGGCCGAGGATGGGCAGCAGCTCGCCCCGGCTGACGCCGAACACCTCGCCGAACAGCAGCGCGTAGGTCTCCTCGGCGTACTGGGTGCTGATGCTGACGAACAGGCCGCCCAGCCCGAGCATCACCACCAGCGCGAGCGCGGTCACCACGTCGGTCCGGCCGGTCCGGCCGCGGCCCTCGCCGAGGAAACCGATGCCGAGCGCGCCGCCGACCGCGAAGACCACGAGCCCCCAGATGACGTTGATGCCGAGCAGGCTGGCGCCGGCCGCGCCCGCGAACGCCCCGTTGGGTATCGCGTGGGCGGCGAACGTGGACCCGCGCAGCACGGCGAAGAAGCCGGTGAGGCCGGCGATCACCGCCACCACCGACGCGGCGATCCAGGTGTTCATCATCAGCGGGCTAAACATGGCTAGGCCCCAGGACGGTCTGCGAGCCGCCGACGGCAGGACCGCAGTCGTCTTCCTCGTGCGGTGACCGCGGCGCCCGCCGCTTCCGCGGCCGGGCGAAGCTCAGCAGGTAGCCCAGCAGCACCAGCACCACAACGAAGAAGGACACCGGCCAGCCGTGGCCTTGCGGCGGCCAGTAGAAGGAGTCGTAGGCGAGCACGATGCCCAGCCAGGTGGCGGCCAGGCCGGCCAGCGCGGAGACGGCCATCGCCCGGCCGGGGCTCTTGGTGACCCGCAGCGCGGTCGCGGGCGGCCCGATCAGCAGCGCGGTGGACAGCACCGCGCCGATCGCCACCGCCGCCAGGGACACCGACACGGCCAGCGCCGCCAGGTAGGCGATGCCGGCCAGCCGGACGTTGACGCCCCGCGCCCGCGCCAGGTCGGGCGAGACCGAGGTGAGCAGCAGCACCCGGGCGAGTACCCCCACCACCAGTAGCGCGACCATCCCGGAGGCGATCAGCGCGGGCACCGTGTCCGGGCTGATCACGAAGATGGACCCGAACAGCACGGTGAACGCCGCCCCGGTGGTCGCGGTGTGCAGCGTGCCCAGGTAGAGGAACAGCGCGGCCGCGCCGAGGGCGGCGCCGAGCACCACCCCGGTGGCCACGTCCCGGCCCCGGCGCCGCTGCACGCCGATGGCCTCCATCAGCGCCGCGGCGGCGATCCCGGCCGCCAGGAATCCCCAGAACTGGTTGATACCGACCAGGAACGCGCCGGACCCGCCGGTGGTGGCCACGTCGGCCAGCGAGTGGCCGGCGAACGACTGCCCGCGCAGCACGGTGAACACCCCGATGACGCCGGAGGTGACCGCGACCACCGCGCCGACCAGCAGGGCGGTGCCGACCGGGCCGCTGCTGAACAGCCCCGGCTCGAAGAGGTAGTGCACGGCTACTCGCCTGCCACTACGAGCACCCGGCCGTGCACCCGGACCACGTCCACGTGGTGCCCGTACAGCCGGCTGAGGCCGGCCGAGGTGACCACCTCGTCGGTCGAGCCGGTGGCCGCGCGCCCGCCCGCGACGTAGACGATCCGGTCCATGACGCCGAGCAGCGGGTTCATGTCATGGGCGGACAGCAGCACCGAGATCTCGTGCTCGCGCGACAGCTTGGCCAGCACCGCCACGATCTCCTGCTCGCTGCGCAGGTCGAGGTTGGCCAGCGGCTCGTCGAGCAGCAGCAGCCGGGGCCGGGAGATCAGCGCGTGCGCGATCAGCACCCGCTGCTGCTCGCCGCCGGACAGCTCGCCCACCCGCGCGTCGGCGTACCCGTCCGCCCCGACCCCGGCCAGCGTCCGGTCCACCAGCTCGCGGCGCTGCCGGGAGGGCAGGCTGAACCCGAGCCGGCGGCCGTCCAGGCCGAGCGACACCACGTCGCGGGCGCGCAGCGGCATGTCGGGGTCGATGACCAGCTTCTGCGGCACGTAGCCGATGCGCCCCCTGGCCTTGCCGTGCAGCGGCTCGCCGTCGAGCAGCACCCGGCCGCCGGACGGCTCGATCAGGCCGAGGATGACCCGCAGCAGGGTGGTCTTGCCCGCGCCGTTCTGCCCGATGATGCCGGTGAACTCGCCCTTGGCGAGCGAGAAGGACACGTCCCGCAGTACCTGGCGGCCGCCCAGGCGCACCCCGACGCCGTCCAGCTCGAGCAGCGCGGTCGTGCTTACCGGCTCGCTCGCAAGCTCGCTCACTGGCCGGCCACCGCCGTCCGCAGGTCATGCACCGTGGCCAGCATCCAGGACTGGTAGTCGTAGCCCGGCTCCGGCATGGTCTCCGACAGGCCGACCACCGGGATGTGGTTCTGGGCGGCGAGGGTGACGAAAGACTGGGTGAGCGCGTCGGTCACCTGCTTGTTAAAGAGGAGTGCCTTGACCTTGTGCCCGGTGAACAGGGCGCGCTGGGCAGCGACGTTCTGCGGCGACGGGTCGACCCCGTTCATCACGTCAGCCTGGAACGTCCACGGCGTCCGGTTATCGGCGCCCAGTGCGGCCAGCAGGTAGTTGGCCACCGGCTCGGTGACCGCGACCGGGACCCCGGCGTAGGCCGACTTGAAGCCGGCGACGGCGGCGTGCAGCGGTCCCAGGCTGGCGGTGAACGCGGCCGCGTTGGCCCGGAAGTAGGCGGCGTGGGACGGCTGGATGCGCGCCAGCGCGTCCGCGACGGCGGTCGCTACCCGGGGCATGGTCGCCGGGTCGTACCACAGGTGCGGGTTGGGCGTGCCGTCCGCGAGGCCGAGCAGCCGCTGCACGTCGATGACCGTCCGCCCCGGGCTCGGCGCGGCCGACTCGATCGCGTCCATGAAGCTGTCGTAGCCGAGGCCGTTCTGCACCACTAGCTGCGCGCCGCCCACCTCGCGGGCGACCGCGATCGACGCCTCGAAGGTGTGCGGGTCGGTGCTCGGGTTCGAGAGCAGGGCGCCGGCTTGCACGTACTTGCCGCCAACCTGGCTGATCACGTCGGCGTACTCGTTCTCCGCGCCGACCGCGACCATCTTCCCGCCGCCGGGGCTGGCCAGGGCGCCGCCCGCCTGCGCGGCCACGATGGTGGCCAGCACCGCCGCCAGCACGGCCAGCAGCAGGATCACCAGGGGACGCCGCCCGGGCTGGCGGCTGGCTCCGCGCATCGCTCCCCCTTCCGGCATGTTCCGGCCAACTCAGATGTTAATGATAATCGTTTCTATTATCAGTAAGCAACCGGGTCGTGGTGATCCGCAGAAAGGCCGGCTACCGTGCCAAGGGTGACAGTGGACCAGCCGCGAGGGACGCGGGTGCGGGGCACCAGGCAGGCGTCGGCCGTGGCCGGCGCGCTGGCTAACCTGCCCGGCTTCCGCAGCGCCCAGGAAATCCACGCCGAGCTGCGCCGCCAGGGCGAGACCGTCGGCCTCACCACCGTGTACCGCCACCTGCAGGTGCTCAGCGAGCAGGGCGCGATCGACACCATCCGCGATCCCTCCGGTGAGGCGCTGTACCGGCAGTGCGACTCAACCGGCCACCACCACCACCTGACCTGCCGCGAGTGCGGCCGCAGCGTCGAGGTGGAAGGGCGCGTGGTCGAGCAGTGGGCCGAGCGGGTCGCCGCCGAGGCCGGGTTCACCTCGGTCAACCACACGGTCGAGCTGTTCGGGCTGTGCCCCGATCACTCAGCCGGCACCGCGCACGCGTAACGGTCGCGCCGACTCCTCCTCCCCGCACATAAGTACAGTTTTGAAAACTATGCTTATGTGTAGTGGCGCCGCAGAGGCACGGAGGCACAGTGACGGTCAAGCCGGAGCACGTCTTCGATCGGGAACGTGAGTGGGCAGGACTGGACGCCTTCGCGCGGAACGCGTACCCGGGAGCCATGCTCGGCGTGGTCAGCGGGCGGCGGCGACAGGGGAAGAGCTTCCTCCTCGAAGCACTCGCCTCTGCTACCGGCGGGTTGTATTTCCCGGCCGTGGAGGCTACCGAGGCAGTCAGCCTGCGCGCGTTCACCGCGGCGCTGGTGCGTCAGGGCGTCAGCGTCAGCCGGCCGGCGCAGAGCTGGGATGACGCTATCGCGCTGCTTTTCTCCGCGGCCACCGGGCAGCCACGGGTCGCGGTGATCGATGAGTTCCCGTTCCTGGTCAAGTCGAGCCCGTCGCTGCCGTCGATCATCCAGCGCGAACTCGGCCCCGGCGGTTCAGGTCAGCGCAGCTCCGTCCGGCTGCTGCTGTGCGGGTCGGCCATGTCCGTGATGGGGGACCTGCTCGCGGGTCAGGCCCCGCTACGCGGCAGGGCCTCGCTCGAACTGCTCGTCCGACCGTTCGGATACCGGGACGCCGCGCGCTTCTGGGGGGCGGCCGACCCCGAGCTCGCGGTGCTGCTGCATTCCGTGGTCGGCGGCACGCCCGCCTACCGACGTGAGTTCGTGGCGTTCGACACGCCAGACGGTCGCGGTGACTTCGACTCCTGGCTGCAGCGCACCGTGCTGAACCCGCAGAGCCCGCTGTTCCGCGAAGCGCGTTACCTTCTCGCGGAGGAAACAGAGATCAGGGACCCGGCCCTCTACCACTCGGTGCTGGCCGCCATCGCGGACGGCAACCGTACCAACGGGGCGATCGCCGGGTTCGTCGGGCGCAAGTCAGCCGATATCACCCATCCGCTCAGCGTCCTTGAGGACGCCGCGCTGATCACGAAAGAGGCAGACGTGTTCCGCCGCGGCAGGTGGCTCTACCGCGTTACGGAGCCACTCATCACCTTCTACGAGGTCGTGATGCGCCCCGAGTGGTACCGGCTCGAGTCGGGCCACGCAGAGGCCGCCTGGCGCGATCAGCAGGCGGACTTCCTCAGCCGGGTCGTCGGCCCGCACTTCGAGTCGCTGTGCCGGTCCTTCGCCATGCAGGCAGGCGCCGGCCTCTTCGGCGCGCCGGTCGGGGAGGTCGGCGCGGGCATCGTGAACGACCCGGCGAACCGGACCCAGATTGAGGTCGACGTGGCCGTTCTGGCACCACCCGAGCCAGGACGCCCCCGGCGGCTGCTCTCCCTGGGCGAGGTCAAATGGGGCCAGGTGATGACCCCGCAGCACACCGCGCGGCTAGCCCGGGCTCGCGCCCTGCTCGCTGCCAGCTTCGATGTCAGCGACTGCACCCTGACCTGCTACTCAGGGGCGGGATTCAGTGCTGACCTCCGCGCCGCGGCCGGACCCGGACTGATCCTGGTCTCATCCGGCGACCTGTACGCCTGAGGGTGGCGCCTGCGTTCAGCCCTGCGCACCGCCGGACACGAACCAGGAGCGGGGAGCACGCACCCGTTCGGATGATCGGAAAACAGCAACGGCGGGCGACCCCGGGGAGGGCCGCCCGCCGTTACCGTTGACTGCCTGCTGTTGCCTTACGCGGCGACCGTAGTGGCGACGGTCTCGGCCGGCTCAAGCGCCAGCGCGAGCACCTCGCGCACGTCGCTGACCGGGTGCACGTCCAGCTTCGCGAGCACCTCGCTGGGCACGTCGTCCAGGTCGGGCTCGTTCCGCTGCGGGATCAGCACCGTGGTGATGCCCATCCGGTGCGCGGCCAGCAGCTTCTGCTTGACCCCGCCGATCGGCAGCACCCGCCCGGTGAGGGAGACCTCGCCGGTCATCGCCACGTCGGCCCGGACCGGCCGCCCGGACAGCAGCGACGCCAGCGCCGTGGTCATGGTGACCCCGGCCGACGGCCCGTCCTTCGGGGTCGCGCCCGCGGGGACGTGGATGTGGACGCCACGGTCCTTCATCCCGGTCACCGGCAGCTCCAGCTCCGCCCCGTGCGAGCGCAGGAAGGACAGCGCGATCTGCGCCGACTCCTTCATCACGTCGCCGAGCTGGCCGGTCAGGGTGACGCCGGTCGCGCCGGTCTCCCCGTCGGCCAGGGACGCCTCGATGTAGAGCACGTCACCACCCGCCCCGGTGACCGCCAGGCCGGTCGCCACGCCGGGCACCGCCGTGCGGCGGTCGCTCGACGTCAGCCTGGTCTCCGGGGTGAACCGGGGACGGCCCAGGTAGTCCTTGAGGTTGGACTTGTCCACCGTGGCCGGCAGCGCGCCCGTCTCCAGGGCCTCCTTGGCGGTGACCTTGCGCAGCACCCGGGCGATGGCCCGCTCCAGCGACCGGACGCCCGCCTCGCGGGTGTACTCGGCCGCCACCAGCCGCAGCGCGTCGTCGGTGATGGTGACCTCCTCGGCGGTCAGGCCCGCCTTGGAAAGCTGCCGCGGCAGCAGGTGGTCACGCCCGATGGCGACCTTCTCGTCCTCGGTGTAGCCGTCGAGCTGGACCAGCTCCATCCGGTCGAGCAGCGGCCCGGGGATGCCGTCGAGCACGTTCGCCGTGGCCAGGAAGACCACGTCGGACAGGTCGAGGTCGACCTCCAGGTAGTGGTCGCGGAAGGTGTGGTTCTGGGCCGGGTCGAGCACCTCGAGCAGCGCGGCGGCCGGGTCGCCCCGGTAGTCGCTGCCGATCTTGTCGACCTCGTCCAGCAGCACGACCGGGTTCATCGTGCCCGCCTCGCGGATGGCGCGGACGATCCGGCCGGGCAGCGCGCCCACGTAGGTGCGCCGGTGACCGCGGATCTCCGCCTCGTCCCGCACGCCGCCCAGCGCGACCCGGACGAACTTGCGGTCCATCGCCCGCGCGACCGACTCGCCGAGCGACGTCTTGCCGACGCCGGGCGGGCCGACCAGGGCGAGCACCGCACCGGACCGCCGGCCGCCGACCACGCCGAGGCCGCGGTCGCTGCGCCGCTTGCGCACCGCCAGGTACTCGATGATGCGGTCCTTCACGTCGTCGAGTCCGGTGTGGTCCTCATCGAGGATCACCCGCGCGCCGGCGATGTCGTAGGCGTCCTCGGTCCGCTCGTTCCACGGGATGTCGAGGATGGTGTCGAGCCAGGTGCGGATCCAGCCGACTTCAGGCGACTGCTCCGAGGTGCGCTCCAGCTTGTCGACCTCGCGCAGGGCGGCCTCGCGGACGCTCTCCGGCAGGTCGGCGTCCTCGACCCGCTTGCGGTAGTCCTCTTCCTCGGTCTCGCCCTTGCCGCCGCCGGTCAGCTCGTTCAGCTCCTTGCGGACAGCCGCCAGCTGCTGGCGCAGCAGGAACTCCTTCTGCTGCTTCTCCATCCCCTCGGTCACGTCCTTGCGGATGGACTCGGCGACGTCAAGCTCGGCCAGCTGGTCCTTGGCCCAGCGGATCGCCGTCTCCAGGCGGCTCTCCACGCTGGCGTTCTCCAGCAGCTGCAGCTTCTGCTCGGGGGTCAGGTAGCTCGAGTAGCCGGCCCGGTCGGCGATCGCCGACGGGTCGTCGAGCTGCTGGATCATGTCGACCACCTGCCACGCGCCGCGCTTCTGGAGCGTCGCGATGACCAGCGCCTTGTACTCCTTGGCAAGCTCCTGCGCGCGCGCACCGAGGCCGGTCTCGTCAATGACGGTGCCCTCGACCCACAGCGCCGCGCCGGTGCCGGTGGTGCCGTGGCCGATCTTCACCCGCGACACACCGCGCAGCACTGCCCCGGGCTCACCGCCCGGCAGCCGCCCGGTCTGCTCGATCACGGCCAGCGTGCCAGTGCCGGCCAGCCCCCGGTCGCCGATCCGCGGCACGATCAGCAGCTGTGGCTTCTCCTCCGAGCGGATGCCAGGCACCCGCCCAAGTCCCCTGCTATTACGAGCCGCGTCGATGGCACCGCGGACCTCGTTGTCTGAGAGCTCGATGGGGACAACCATGCCCGGCAGGACGACATCGTCGTCCAGCGGCAGCACCGGCAGTGTGAGCGTCTCGCTCATCAGCCCCTCCTAAGGTTGAGTCACTCACACTCAAGAAAGAGGAGCCGCATCTTGTTCCCCTGCCGGTGTACGCCCAGAGCGAAGGCCGGACCGACAGGACTTATGGCCGCAGCGGCCGGCCAGGCAGGCCGACCAGGCTGAGCAGTGAGTACCAAGTATCGGCAACGGGAGGTGGGCAGGTGACTACCGGGATGACGGACCCTGCGGGCAGTCAGGACAATCTCGAGGAACTTCCGGCTCAAGCGTTCTATGCCCCGGGACGTCTCCTCCATGGGCGGGAGCTGCGGGCCCTCAGCCCCGAGGAGTGCCTCGGCCTGCTGGAGCCAGGCGGCGTCGGCCGCGTCGCGCTCATGTCCGCCGAGGGGATCGTGGTGCTGCCGGTCAACTACGCGATGACGGCGAAGACCATCGTCTTCCGCACCGCACCGGACACGCTGCTCGCGGCCCATGTCCATGAGCAGGTCACCTTCGAGGCCGATCACCTGGACGAGACGGCCCGCGAAGGCTGGAGCGTCATGGTGCAGGGCCGCGCCCGCGAGATCTCCGGCGAGCCGCAGGTGCGGGCGCTCGAGAAGGGCACCGGGCTTGAGCCCTGGGCGGTCGGCGCCCGCGACGTGTGGGTGCGGATCAGCCTTGCCCGCATCAGCGGCAGGCGCATACAGCAGGCCTGACCACCCCGCCCGCTGGCCTGCCGGGCAAGGGTTGCCACCTGTTGCCGACTGGGTCTTATTAGGGGAAACGCTACAGCAGCTTCGCGGGGTGGGCTCCGCGCTCGATGGTGATCGCGGCGGTGTAGCCCTCGGTGGTGATCGGCTTGATCACCTCGACCTGGACCCAGGAGAGCCGGTAGTCGGCGACGAGGCGCTGCGCGACCCGTTCCGCGGCCGTCTCGATGAGCTGGAACTTGCCCTCGGTGACCACGTCCCTGACCGCCTGCGCGGCCGACGCGTAGTTGAGGGTGTCGGCGATGTCGTCGCGGCTGGCGGCCGCGGCGACGTCGGCCGCCATGGCCACGTTGAACGTCAGCTCCTGCTCGATCTCCCTCTCCCAGTCGTACACCCCGATGACCGTCATGATCCGCAGGTCCCTGATCGACACGATGTCCGTCACCCTCCCGATGCTACGCAACACCCGGATAGTCCCCGCGTCGTGATAGCTGTGGAGCATGAACGACGACCAGCACCCGGACATGCGCGCCGCCGCCGAATCGCACCTGCGGGCGCTGGCGGGCGAGCACGCGACGCTGCGGGACGACCAGTGGACGGCGATCAGCGCGCTCGTCGCCGAGCGGCGCCGGGCGCTGGTGGTGCAGCGGACCGGCTGGGGGAAGTCGGCCGTCTACTTCGTCGCGACCGCGCTGCTGCGGGCGGGCGGAGCCGGGCCCACCGTCATCGTCTCGCCGCTGCTCGCGCTGATGCGCAACCAGGTGGAAGCCGCCGCCCGGGCGGGCATCCAGGCGCGCACCATCAACTCCGCCAACCTGGAGGACTGGGAGCAGGTGCACGCCGAGATCCGCCATGGCGCGGTCGACGTGCTGCTGGTCAGCCCCGAGCGGCTGAACAACCCCGGCTTCCGCGACAACGTGCTGCCGCAGCTGACCAAGTCGGCCGGGCTGATCGTGATCGACGAGGCGCACTGCATCTCCGACTGGGGCCATGACTTCCGGCCGGACTACCGCCGGATCAGGACGCTGCTGGCCACGCTCCCGGCCGACATCCCGGTGCTGGCCACCACCGCGACCGCCAACGAGCGGGTCACCGTCGACGTGGCCGAGCAGCTGTCCTCCGGCGAGTTCGACGTGCTGGTGCTGCGCGGGCCGCTTGACCGGGAGTCGCTGCGGCTGGCGGTGGTCAGCCTGCCGGCCGCGCCGATGCGGCTCGCCTGGCTGGCCGACGCCCTGGCGACCGGCAAGCTGCGCGGCTCGGGCATCATCTACACGCTGACGGTCGCCGCCGCCTACGAGACCGCCGCGTTCCTGCGCGAGCAGGGCATCGAGGTCACCGCCTACAGCGGCAAGGACGACCAGGCGCAACGGCTCGCGGCCGAGGACGACCTGCTCGCCAACCGGGTCAAGGCCCTGGTCGCGACGAGCGCCCTCGGCATGGGGTTCGACAAGCCCGACCTCGGCTTCGTCGTCCACCTGGGCGCGCCCCAGTCCCCGGTGGCGTACTACCAGCAGATCGGCCGGGCCGGGCGCGGCGTCGAGCGGGCCGACGTGGTGCTGCTGCCCGGCCGCGAGGACCGGGACATCTGGGCGTACTTCGCGTCGCTCGCCTTCCCGGCGGAGAGCCAGGTCCGCGCGACGCTGGCGGCCCTGGCCGAAGCCGGGCGCCCGCTGTCCACCGCCGCCCTGGAAACCCACGTCGACCTGTCCCGTGGACGGCTGGAGACGATGCTCAAGGTGCTCGACGTGGACGGCGCGGTAACCCGCACCGCCGGCGGCTGGGCAGCCACCGGCCAGCCCTGGTCCTACGACGGCGAGCGCTACCAGCGGGTGGCCGGCGAGCGGACCCGCGAGCAGCAGGCGATGCTCGCCTACCAGGCGTCCGGCGAGTGCCGGATGGAGTTCCTGCGCCGGGAACTGGATGACCCGGAGGCGGTCCCCTGCGGCCGGTGCGACAACTGCACCGGCCAGTCGTGGGCGGCTGAGGTGGCATCTTCCAGCGTGGCGGCCGCTAGCGAGCGGCTGGCCCGGCCCGGCGTGACGATCGAGCCGCGGAAGATGTGGCCGTCGGGGATGAAGGAGCTCGGGGTTGACCTGTCGGGCAAGATCGCCGCCGGCCGCCTGGCCGCGCCGGGACGAGCGCTGGGACGGCTGACCGACGCGGGCTGGGGCGCCACGCTGCGGGGACTGCTGGCCGAGGGGGCACTGGACGGGCCGGTCACCCCGCAGCTGACCGACGCGATCGTGAAGGTCCTCGCCGCGTGGGACTGGACGGCGCGGCCTGTCTCGGTGGTGACGCTGCCCTCGCGGTCGCGGCCGCTGCTGGTGGGTAGCCTCGGGGAGCGGATCGCAGCGATCGGGCGGCTGCTTTACCTCGGCTCGTTCGAGTACGCCACGCCGGACGGGCCTGGACCGCGGCGGCACAACAGCGCGCAGCGGCTGGCGTCGGTGTGGCGTTCCCTGACGGTGCCGGCTGGGCTGCGGGATGCCGTCGCGGCCAGCGACGGACCGGTGCTGCTGGTCGATGACGCGATCGACACCGGGTGGACGATGACCGTGGCGGCGGCGCTGCTGCGGGATGCCGGGGCGGACGCGGTGCTGCCGCTGGCGCTGGCGACGACTGCAGGCTAGGCGAGGCTAGGCGACGTACGGCTCGGCGCCGGTATCGCTCACCATCGGCCGTCCCGCGACCGCCCACCCCGTCATCCCGTCGGCCACGTTGACCGTCCGCCAGCCGGCGCCGGCCAGCGCCTGGGCGGCGTAGGCCGACCGCGCGCCGGACCGGCAGATCACGTAGACCTCGCGGTCCTGCGGGATCTCGGCCGCCCGCTGGTTCAGCGTTCCCACCGGAATGTGCACGGCGTCTGGCGCGTGGCCGGCCGCCCACTCGTCGTCCTCGCGAACGTCGAGGAGGTACACACCGGTCGGCAGGTCCGTCGACACGACCGAGGGGCTGGCATCGTCGGCTTGGGACATGATCGTTCTCCTTGCGGCACAGGGAGGATGGCAGGTGCGGCATCGGTGACACCAGCGGCGCGACCCGTTGTGCGCGCTAGCGTACTCCCGGCCGGCCCGAGCCCGCACAGCGGCTAGACCGTGTTTAAAAAACGGCCAGCACCTGTGGTTGTGGCAGCCAGGGCGCTATGGCGCCCTGGCTGCCACAACCACGGGGCCGGGAACGGGTGGACCCGGGCCGCCCAGCCCCAAGGGACACTTCTTGAACGCGCCTTAGACCGGGACCGAGTCTGACTCGTCGGCCGCCTCGCTGATCCCGTACCGCGCGTAAAGCCGCCGCAGCGGCCCCGGCGCCCACCAGTTCGCCCGGCCAAGCAGCCGCATCGTGGCCGGCACGAGCAGGATGCGGACGATGGTCGCGTCCACCACCAGCGCGACGATCATGCCCACGCCGAGCAGCTTCAGGAAGGTGATGCCGGAGGCGGAGAACAGGCCGACCACGATCACCAGCAGCAGCGCCAGGCTGGTGATGAGCCCGCCGGTGCGCTGCAGGCCCGCTGCCACGGCGACGTTGTTGTCGCCGGTCTCGTCGTAGCGCTCACGGATCCGGGACAGCAGGAACACCTCGTAGTCCATGGACAGGCCGAAGATGATCGCCAGCAGCAGGATCGGCATCGTCGGGTCGATGGTGCCGGTGGCGGTGAAGTCGAGCGGCCCGGACAGGTGCCCCCACTGGAACACCCAGACGATAACGCCGAAGGTGGCCGACAGCGACAGGATGTTCATCACGATCGCCTTCAGCGGCAGCACGACCGAGCCGAACGCCAGGAATAGCAGCATGAAGGTGGCCAGCGCGGTTAGCAGCGCCATCCACGGCAGCGTGCCGCCCAGGCTGGACAGCTCGTCCACCAGCATCGCGGTCTGGCCGCCGACCAGGACGGCGGCCTGCGGCGGCGGGGCGAGGGCACGGATGGCGGTGACGATCTGCCGGGCCTGCGGCGAGTCGGGCAGCGGCCGGTAGCCGGTGGCCAGCCGGACAGCGGTGCCGTGCTGCCCGGTGACCTGGGTGCCGGTCACCCCGGGGATAGCGTCGATCCGGCTGATGTAGCCGGCCAGCGCGTCTGGCACTTCGGCTCGCCCACCGGGCGCGCTCCGGGGGGTACGGGGGGTCGCGCCCCCGGGGGATGACTGCGCGGACGGGCTGGTGACGCCGGTCACGACGGCCTCGATCGGGCTGGCCGAGTTGGCCGGGAACTCGCTGGCGAGGAATTCCTGGACCTGCCGGACAGTGCTGCCGGCCGGCAGCACGCGGGCGTCGGTGCCGCCCCAGGAGATACGGAGGAACGGGGCGCCGAGTGCCAGCAGCACGATCACGATCACCACCACGAAGGCGACCGGGCGGCGCATGACGGCGTGTGCCAGCCGGTACCAGGCGCCCTCGTTCTCCGGTGCCGGCGCACTCGCCCGGACGCTCTTCCTGATGGCGAGGGCGTTGACCCGGTGACCGAGCACCGCCAGCAGGGCGGGCAGCACGGTGAGGGCCGCGATCACGTCGACTGCGACGGTGGCGACGCCGCCGTACCCCATGGACCGGAGGAACACCGGCTGGAACAAGGCCAGGCTGGTCATCGCGAGGGCGACGGTGACGCCGGAGACGAGGACGGTCCGGCCAGCGGTCGCCACCGTGCGCGCCACGGCCGACTCGACCGAGGGCTGGCGGCGCAATTCCTCACGGAACCGGGTGACCATGAACAGGCCGTAGTCGATGCCGAGGCCGAGTCCCATGATGGTGGTGACGTTCACCGAGTAGACGGACACGGTGGTAACCAGGGTGAGCAGCCGGAGCACGGTGAACGAGCCGAGGATGGCCAGGCCGCCGATCAGCAGCGGGGCCCCGGCGGCGACCACGCTGCCGAAGATGATCACCAGCAGGATGAGCAGCACCGGGAAGGAGATCGTCTCCGCCCGGGCGATGTTCGCGCTGACCTCGGCGTTGATGGCGACCTCGGCCGGGATGCTGCCGCCCACCTGCGCGGTGATGCCGTTGCCGGCCTGCGCGGCGAAGTCCGCCTTGATCGCCTTGTAGGTCTTCTCGCGCTGCTGGTTGGTGCCGCCCGCGAGCTGCAGGGCGGCGTAGGTGGCGTGCTGGTCGCCAGAGGCCAGGGCCCGCTGCCCGCTCGTCCAGTAGGTGACCGCGCCGGTGACCGGCCCGGCGGGCAGCCGGTCCAGGTAAGCGGTGACCGCCTGCCGGTAGGCTGGGTCGGCCACCGTTGAGCTGGGGCTGCGGAACAGCACCACCACGTCGGCCGTGTCGCGGCCGAACAGGCTGGCGGCGCGGTCCGCCTCGACGTTGCTCTGGCTGCCGGGCGGGGTGAACGTGTTACCCGAGGTGAGATGGCCGAAGACCCCGGTCCCCCACACCCCCGCCGCCACCGCGAACAGCAGCGCGATCAGCAGCGTGAGCCGCCGCGCCTGGTAGAGCCGCCGGCCCCATGCCTCGAACATCACGCCTCCGGTATCTGCGGGGTAAACACCGTTAACAGCTTACGGAGCTAACTTTGCATACACCGTTTACTTGAGTCAAGGGTGCTAGCGTATTCGGAACAGGAGGTAACGCGTGACGCAGGCAGGCCCCCTCCCGCCGACCCGCCGGGACCGGATGCGGGCGGCGACAATGGAGGAGATCACCGCGACGGCCCGGCGGCTGCTGGTCACCCAGGGCCCGGACGCCGCTTCACTGCGGGCGATCGCGCGGGAGATGGGCATGACCGCGCCCGGCCTCTACCGCTACTACGGCAGCCGCGAGGACCTGCTGCGGCACGTGATCGCGACCATCTTCAAGGAGCTGTCCGGCGACATCCGCCAGGCGATCGACGCGGCCGGGCGGGCGGAGGCGGGCGGCCAGGACGGACGGGCGACCGAGGCTGGCCGGCGCAGGAAGCTGACCGAGAAGCTGCTGGCGGCGTGCCGCGAGTTCCGCCGCTGGGCGCTCGGCCACCGGGAAGAGTTCGCCCTGCTGTTCGGCGTGCCGCTGCCCGGCCTCGAGGAGGAGCAGTTCGACGTCGCCCAGCAGTGCGCCCTCGAGTTCGCGGCGACCTTCTACGGGCTGTTCATCGAGCTGTGGAACGCGACCCGCTTCCCGGTGCCGGCCGAGGCGGAAATCGACGAGACGCTGCTGCCGCAGCTCGAGGCGTTCCGCCGCAAGCTCGGCACCGACGCGCCCGCGGGCGCCATCCTGATCTTCCTGCGCTGCTGGGTGCTGCTCTACGGGGCGGTGTCGATGGAGGTGTTCGGCCACCTCGGCTTCGCGATGGACAACCCGGCCGCCATGTTCGAGCTGACGCTGGCGGATCTGGCGCGGCTGGTGGACCTGGAGTACCCGTTCAGCGACGCCTGAGCGAGCCGCGCAGCAGGCGGACCGCGGCCGCCAGGAACACCCCGGCCGCCAGCACCTCGTTCTTGAGGTGCTGCGGCGCCTCGGTCTGGATCCCCATGTGGAACTCGTCCACCGCCCGCGGAAAGGGCGAGCGGCCGAAGAACACCCTCGATGGCTTGTCCAGGTCGGGCAGTGCCGCGCCCGCCATGCCGGCCAGGACCGCTGCCCGCTTCCCCGGCGGCGCCAGCGCCGTCATCGCGCCGATCACCGCCAGCCCGGCGAGCCCGTCGGGTACCGCGACCTCCATGAAATGCGGACGGCCGGCCCACCGGCCCCAGTGCGGCACCGCGTCCAGCGCGAAATGCGACACCACGCCGAGCGCGAAGGCGGCCCCGGGCCGGCGGGTCACGGCGCCGATCACCGCACCGGACAGCACGTGATTGGTCACCAGCATGCCTTTAACGTACCGGCGCACCTGTTGTCCTCAGCACGTGACGCGCAACGCCTGGTAGCGTTTTCCCATGCTGGACAGACGATTCATCAGGGAGAACCCGGAGGCCGTAAAGGCGGCCGTCCGGGTCAAGGGCATCGGCCTCGACGTGGACGAGCTGCTCAGCCTTGATCAGTCCAGCCGTGAACTGCAGCGCGAGCTCGACGAGGCGCAGACCAGGCGCAAGGCCTTCTCCCGGGAGTTCGCCAAGGCCGACGAGGCGACCAGGACCAAGCTCAAGGCCGAGCACGACGAGCAGGACCTGCACCTGCGGGCGGTCCGGGACCAGCTCAAGCAGGTGAACGAGAAACTGCAGTCCCTGCTGCTGCTCACCCCCACCATCCCGTGGCCGGGCGCCCCGGTCGGGCCGGACGACTCGGCCAACGTGACCATCAAGGTCTGGGGGGCCAGGCCGGTCTTCGACTTCGACACCAAGGACCACGTCGAGCTGCTGGAAACCCGGGGCTGGGCCGAGTTCGCCCGGGCCCGGAAGGTCGCCGGCGAGCGCGCGTACGCCCTCACCGGCGACATGGTGCTGCTGGAGCGGGCGCTGCTGTCCTACGCCCTCGACCACCTGATCTCGCTCGGCTCCACCGTGATCTCGGTCCCGGTCTTGGTCCGGGAGGACGCGCTGGTCGGCACGGGCCAGTTCCCCGGGCACCGCGAGGAGACCTACGCGGTGCCCGCCGACGACCTCTACCTGGCCGGCACGGCCGAGGTAGCCCTGGTCGGCCTGCACTCGGGCGAGATCCTCGACGCCAAGTCGCTGCCGATCCGGTACGCGGGCATCTCGCCCTGCTTCCGCCGGGAGGCGGGCAGCGCCGGCCGCGACGTGCGCGGGCTGCTGCGGGTCCACCAGTTCGAGAAGGTCGAGCAGTTCGTCATCTGCGCGGCCGACGACGCCGAGTCCGACCGCTGGCACGCCGACCTGCTTGACGCCGCCGAGCACCTGCTGCAGGGCCTCGAGCTGCACTACGAGGTGGTCGAGTGCGCCACCGGCGACATGGGCGCCGGCAAGTACCGGATGAACGACGTCAACACCTGGTTCCCCTCGCTCGGCACGTTCCGTGAGACGCACAGCTGCTCGTCACTGCACGACTGGCAGGCGCGCCGGGCGAACCTCCGCTACCGCGACACCGACGGGACGGTGAAGTTCGCCTACACGCTGAACAACACCGCCATCGCGACCCCCCGGCTACTGGCCGCGGTGGTGGAGAATTACCAGACCGCGGACCAGAAGATCCGGGTGCCGCGGGTACTGCAGCCGTACCTCGGCGGCCGGGCCGAGCTCTGACCAACCAGAAGCCTGACCGACCAGAAGACCGCCAGGAGAAACCGGAGGGCCGTGCACCGTGGGAGGCGATCGTCGTACGCTGCGAGGCGTGGAACTCCAAGCTGACCGGGTGGCCGAGATCGCCCACCGGCCGGTCGCCGAGCTGCGCCGCCGGGATGTCGCGATCGCCTTGCTGAGCGTCTCGTCCGAGGACGCGCTCGCCTCGCTGCCGGTGATCCGGCGCGGGCTGCTGGCCGCGGGCAACCCGCTGTCCGCGCCGTTCTGGGAGTCGGCCGAGGCGATCCTGCAGAAGATCAGCGCTCAGGACGCGACGTTCGGTGACGTGCACGGCTGGCTTGAGGCCACCGGCACCGAGCCGACCGGGATCATCGGGCTGCACGTGTGGGAAGAGCCGTCGGCCCGCAGCCCGCTGCAGGAGGAGATGCACGCCCGGCTTGTCGGCTACCTGGAGGAACGGCTGGCGGCCGGGGACATCGACCCGGACCGGCTGGCCACCGGCGACAAGGCCGCCCGGCAGGAGTACCTGACGCTGCAGGAGCAGTGGATGGCCACCCCGCTGCCGGACGGCCGGGTGCCGATGACGGTGCTGCTCGACGAGCAGGACGAGGCCTTCCTGGCGGACTGGGCGGCGGCCGACGCCGAGGCGCGGGCCGCGCTGCAGTCCGTGCTCGACCGGACCGGGGCACGGCCGGCGCCCGCCGCCGAGCTGCACTCCGCCGCGGACCGGCTGCGGGCCGACATCGCCCGGCCCGGCTGGCCCGGTCAGATGCTGGTCTCGTTCAGCGGCCGCACCGCCGGCACCCTGCCGGCCGACGACACGGAACTGTGGCTCACGCTGGCCACGTCGGTCGCCTCTCCCCAGGGCGGCCCGCTGTCCGAGGAGGACAGGCAGTTCGCCCGCGCCATGGAGTGGGCCGAGGACGAAGACCTCGAGTCTGACCAGGACGAGCCAGACGACGGCGGCGGTGAGCCCGACGAGCTGTCGGCCGCGATCGCCGCGGTGTGCGCGCTCGACCACTTCGACTGGCTGGCGGTCATGTCGGCCCTGGTCACCGGCGGGCCGGGGACACCCGCCTCGGCCGCCGACCTGGCCCGGTACATCAGGGACTTTGACCCCGACGAGGTGATCGGCGACGGCGCCCTGGTGCTCGCGGACGACAGTGCCGACGACCCGGCCGACGACCTGGAGCCCGGGGCCGGCCAGGGCGCGGGCGAGTTCTACGCGGAAGACGACTTCGACGAGCTCAGCATCGAGGGCCTGTTCCTGCACGTGACCGCGATGTGGTCGGTCCTCGGCGCGATCGACGCGGACGACCGGCTCACCCCACTCGGCTGGTGGGGCCTCCCCGAGGCCATGCGCCGGGCCTGGGCCGAGTAAGCCGCACCCGTTCGGGCTGAACTCTTAAGTGCGGCCACCGCTCGGCGCGGCGCTCGCGCCCTCCGCCTCGGTACCCTCCGGGTCATCCGGGGCCGGGCCGATCTTACGGAACTGCTTGTTCATCGAGCGCAGCAGGAAGACGAGGGCAACCCCGAGGCCGGCCACCACCAGGAAGCCGAGCAGTCCCGGCTCCACGTTGCTGATCGTGGAGGAGTTGCCGGCTGCCGCCAGTAGGGGGTTCAAAGGGTCACACTCTCCCGGATACCCGCGAAAAGGTCATCTTCCGGCAGCTCGGTGTCGGCGAGCGACCTAGCAAGATGATAGTCCTCGGTCGGCCAGGCAGCGCGCTCGACCTCGCGCGGGCAGGCGAACCAGGAGCTTTTCGGGTCGATCTGGGTCGCGTGGGCGAGCAGCGCCTCGTCGCGAACCCCGAAGTAGTCGGCGGCCGGCACCCGGGTGGTGATCTCAAGCGAGCGGTCGCCCCGCTCAAGGCGCTTGCGGGCGCGCTCCTCCCACTCCTCGAAGATCTTCGAGTACGGCGACTCCAGCCCGCGCCGCACCAGCTCGGCGTGCAGGGCGGCGTACTTCTCCTGGTGGAACGTGACGAAGTAGTACATCTTGAGTGGCTGCCAGGTCTCGCCGCCCGCTTCCCGGTAGCGGTCGGGGTCGGCCGCCGCCTCGAAGGCCTCCACCGCGACCTGGTGGGTCTTGATGTGGTCAGGGTGCGGGTAGCCGCCGTTCTCGTCATAGGTCAGCAGGACGTGCGGACGGAAATCGCGCACCAGCCGCACCAGCGGCGCCGCCGCCTCGGCCAGCGGGACCAGGGCGAAGCTGCCCTCGGGCAGCGGCGGCAGCGGGTCGCCCTCGGGCAGGCCGGAGTCGGTGAAGCCGAGGAAGCGCTGCTGCACGCCGAGGATCTCGCGCGCCCGGGCCATCTCCTGGCGCCTGATCTCAGGCAGGTTGGCCAGCACCTCGGGCCGGTCCATGGCCGCGTTGAGTACGCTGCCGCGCTCACCGCCGGTCATGGTGGCGACAAGGACGTCCGCGCCCTCGCGGGAGTACCTCGCCATCGTGGCGGCGCCCTTGCTCGACTCGTCGTCCGGGTGCGCGTGCACGGCCATCAGGCGGAGCCTGGTTACCCCGGGTCCCTGCGACTCAGCTGACAACGTTGCCGCCCCTTCGTATCCGCCCTATACCCCTACCGAAACACCGGCCCGGTTTAACCGCATTCCCGTACGGGAAACCTGGCCGGAGGCTGGGGAATGCCACACCGCCTACCGGGCGCACTTGACTAGTTCGCGTCTGTGGCCGACTCTTGTTAGCCTCAGCAGATTACCCCCGACGACCGACTGGCACCGGGTGCCAAGCAAAAACGCCTTGACCACCGGAAACCGCCAGCACGCAGCGGCAAACACAGCGCCCTGCGAAGTACTGAGGAGTGCCCGTGACCGAGACGCGTGACGAAAGCCTCACCTGGCTGACCCAGGACGCGTACGACCGGCTCAAGGCCGAGTTTGACTACCTTTCCGGGCAGGGACGCATCGACATCGCCAAGAAGATCGAGGCGGCCCGCGAAGAGGGCGACCTGCGCGAGAACGGCGGGTACCACGCGGCCAAGGAAGAGCAGGGCAAGCAGGAGGGGCGCATCCTCCAGCTCCAGCACATCATAGAGAACGCGCGGGTCGGCGAGCCGCCGCGCACGGACGGCGTTGTCGGCCCCGGCATGACGGTGACCATCCGCTTCACCCGCGACGACGAGGAGGTCACGTTCCTGCTGGCCTCGCGGGAGGAGAGCGGCTCCCCGATCGACGTCTACTCGCCCAAGTCGCCGCTCGGCGCCGCGATCAGCGGCAAGAAGATCGGCGAGAAGGCGACCTACTCGCTGCCCAACGGCCGGTCCACCAGCGTGGAGATCCTGGACGCGGTGCCCTACGCGGGCGCCTGATCGAGCCGGGCCTCAGCCAGGCAGGTAGCAACGGGCGCCCGGCGGGGGCACATCCGCCGGGCGCCCGTTGGGCTTGGTACGGCGGTCAGCCGATCAGCGCCTCGGCCTCTGGCGCCGGGGCGGTTTCCCCGCCCGGTGCCGCGCGGCCGCGCAGCGGGATGTCCTTCACGAACAGCGCGAGGATGAAGACGAGGACGGACGCGGGCAGCACCGCCCAGAACACGCCCTGGACACCGTGCGCGACCGCGCTGAACACCACCTGCCGGACCGCGGGCGACAGCGACATCACCTGAGCGGGGTCGAACGACCCGCCGGAGATCTGCACCTTCCCGGTGCCCGCCGAGCCCATGGCCGAGGTCAGCCGGCTCGCGAACAGGGCGCCGAACGCGGCCACCCCGAGCGAGCCGCCCATCTGCTGGAAGAACATCCGGCCGCTGGTCGCGACGCCCATGTCCCTGATCTGCACGCTGTTCTGCGCGATCATCGAGACCACCTGCATCATCAGGCCGAGGCCGAGGCCGAGGACCGCGAAGTCGATCCCGGTCTGCCAGCGCGTGGTGCTCACGGATATCCCGGTCAGCAGGCCGACGCCCACCGCCATGAGCGCGCCGCCGATGACCGGGAGCCACTTGTACTTGCCGGTCTTGGTGGTGATCACGCCAGCCAGCACCGAGGTGACGGCCGAGCCGAACATCATCGGCGTGGTCAGCAGGCCGCTCACCGTCGGGCTGGCCCCCTGCACGGTCTGCTGGTAGAGCGGGATGAACGTCATCACGCCGAGCAGCCCGAGGCCGGCGAAGAACGCCAGCCCCATGGCGAGGTTGAAGTTCCTGACCTTGAACACCCGCGGCGGCAGCATCGGCTCGGCCGCCCGGCGCTCCACCGCGATGAAGGCGGCCAGCGCGACGACCGTGATGACCATCAGCGCGATCACCGGCAGCGAGTCCCAGCGGTACTCGGTGCCGCCCCAGGTGGCGATCAGGATGATCGCGGTCGACACCACGCCGAGCAGGATGCCGCCCAGGTAGTCGATCCGGTGCGGCACCCGGCGAGCGGGCAGCTTCAGGGTGGCCATCAGGTAGACCAGCGCGACCCCGCCCAGCGGCAGGTTGATGTAGAAGATCCACCGCCAGGAGATCGCCTCGGTGATCCAGCCGCCCACCAGCGGGCCGCCGACGGTGGCGAGGGTCATCACCACCATGAAGTAGCCCATGTACTTGCCGCGCTCACGGGGCGGCACGATCTCGCCCAGGGTCGCCATCGCGCCGACGACCAGGCCGCCGGCGCCGACCCCCTGCAGCGCGCGGAACGAGATCAGCATGATCATCGAGGACGCCAGGCCAGACAGCGCGGAGCCGACCAGGAACACCACGATCGCGAAGATGAACAGCTTCTTCCGGCCGTACATGTCGCCTAGCTTGCCGTAGAACGGCGTGGTGATCGTCGAGGTCAGCACGTACGCGGTGACCACCCAGGACAGGTGGGAGATGCCGCCCAGGTCGCCCACGATCCGCGGCAGCGCGGTGCCCACCACCATCTGGTCGAGCATGGCCAGCATCATCGTCAGCAGCAGGCCGGGCAGCACGATCATGACCTGCTTGTGCGTCAGGAACTCGGGTGCCCCGTCCGCAGGTTCGCCATCGCCCGCCGCCGGCTGGGCGCTGGCGCCCGCTACCTCGCTCACGTCTTCTTCTCCTCAGGCCCCGTAAGAACTTACTTGCCGCCCGGCTAGGTGATACTTGCATAAGCACGCTATGTTCCTGCCAACCGGCCGTCAAGTAGATTGAACAGACTATGGGCGAGCAGGAGCAGGCGCACGCGGGCAGGCGCGGCGACACCCGGGCGCGCATCCAGCAGGTCGCGCTCGAGCTCTTCGCCGAGCACGGCTACGAGCGGACCTCGCTGCGCGAGGTCGCCGAGCGCCTCGGCGTGACCAAGGCCGCGCTCTACTACCACTTCAAGTCCAAGGAAGACATCGTCCGCAGCTTCACCGAGGACTACTTCAGCCGCCTCGACGCGCTGGTCGCCTGGGGCAGGCAGCAGCCGCCGTCGGCCGAGACCACCCGCGAGCTGCTCGACCGCTACGTCGCGATCGTGATGGAGAGCATCGAGGTATTCCGGTTCCTCGAGCGCAACCAGGCGACCATCCACGCGGCTGAGGACGGCAAGCACCGCTTCACCCAGTTCCGGCCCCGGCTGAAGGCGCTGATGGAGGTCATCACCGGGCCGGACGCGCCGACCCGGGACCGGATCAGGGCAGCCGCCATCCTCTTCGCCGTCAGCACCTCGTGCATGTTCTTCATGAAGGACGCGCCCGAGGCGGAGCTCGAGGCGGTGCTGCCGGCCCCGCCCGCCCCCGGGGAACTGCGCGAGATCCTGGTCGAGCTGGCCACCGACCTCACCGCGAAGTAGATCACCGAAAAGCGCATTTGATACGAAATAACCCTGTCGGTAATGCCACAATTTATAGCCACATAATGCCTGTTCAGGCGGGTTAGCCTTACCCCTAAGAAGGTGCCCAGGCACCAGCTTTCTGGGGGGTGGGGAATGGCAGAGTCAGAATTCACCGCAGATATCGCTGTCATCGGCGGCTGCGGTCACGTGGGGCTGCCGCTGGCGGTCGCGTTCGCCGACCGCGGTGCCCGGGTGGTCATCTACGACGTGAGCGAGGCCGCGGTGGCC
>Ga0265338_10001612_pt1 | contig 36085 bp, 39 predicted proteins | sample 42126metaG_FD_193579 | JGI IMG/M metagenome (GOLD analysis project Ga0265338, IMG submission 193579) | Rhizosphere microbial communities from Carex aquatilis grown in University of Washington, Seatle, WA, United States - 4-21-26 metaG | ecosystem: Host-associated > Plants > Roots > Rhizosphere...
GCGAGTACGTGTCGGTTAGCACTCAGCGCGATACCGAAAAGGCGTTGCTTGAAAAAGAGCGCATAGAGCTTGAAACGATGCCCGATACTGAACTTGCCGAACTTACTTCTTTATATGAAGCGAAAGGCCTAAGCAAAGACACTGCTAAAAAAGTCGCCGGCGAGCTGACAGCGCATGATGCGTTTGCAGCCCATGCCGAGGCCGAGCTTGGCATCGATCCCAACGACCTGACCAATCCTTGGCAGGCGGCTTTTGCATCGGCTGCCTCATTTTTCTCGGGTGCCATTATCCCGCTGGTTGCAATAGTGTTGCCGCCCGAGGCATGGCGCATCCCCGTTACTTTTATTGCAGTGTTGGTGGTGCTGGTCATCACCGGCACGCTCAGCGCCTACGCCGGCGGTGCCAACAAAACGAGAGCGACCACCAGAGTCGTCCTTGGCGGCATGCTTGCGATGGTAATAACCTTCGGCATCGGCAAACTCTTTGGAGTAGTCGGAATATAGTCAAAACGCTGAAAAACGCCTGCTTAATTTGTGCTATGCTAGCTGCACGATAACTTTTACGCCTTATTAGGTAATTATTATTTATTAGCGTAAGAAAATATATGGCAAAAAGAAAAGCGCCGGGTAGTACAGGTAAGGGCAAGTTTTATCGTATCGAGATACGGCCTAAGGGTCAGTTCAGCAGTTTTCGTGTGCAGGATGTGGGGAAGAAGGGAGGTCTTGAACGACTCGCCGGGCATCGCAAGAGCGGCAGTTGGGATACAGTGTCTTGGCTCATAGCGAAAGACAAGGCCGACGTCGTTAAAGGACATTTGAAGGTTATCGGCAAGAAAGAGCAAAGCATGCTCAAACAAATTAAAGGCCCCATTGTGCATGTAAAAGGCGACATTTTTAGAGCACATCCACGCAATGTGCCGGAGGCAAAAAAACCAACTCCTGCGATGAAGCGTGCGCAAAAAGCAAATATTAAAAAAGCCCAAGCTGCGCGGGCAAAAAAGAGATAACGTGCGTATCTATACTCAATATCGCTCTTACAAAAAGCCTTCGTGAGCTCCGCCGGCCTGGCTGTTTGCACCGGTGTGGACAGTACTATACCTTCTCATCGCAGTGTCCTTCGGATATGTCGGGTATCTTTACCAAGCCGTGGAGTTTTGCTTTGGCTATATCAACTCGCATTTCGACAGGGAAGCGGCCTATGCGGTAGCCTTTTAGTAACACTTCACCTCTGTTGTTAAGTTCGACAGGGAAGCCAACGAAAAAAGGATCAAACACATCTACTAACAATTCGTACTTTATATAAGTGGTGTCGTCCCAAATCCCCATGTCTGCATAGTGGGTTTGGAGTGCTGCGCCGTACACCTAGGCCATGTTTACATCCCTAAGGAAGAAAGCTATACGTTTCAATCCAAAAGCCACTACAGGCAATCGGTGAGGTCAAAAAAGTGTGGGAGGCCAATAAGAAACGGTTGGAACCTCAAAAAAGCCATGCACTGCTTAGTACTATGGCTGAATTGGGTGACACTTTTTAATCATGTGGACTTGGTGAGCGAAAGTTGGAACCACCTACATATATGGGTTTTGGAGGCCTCTGAAGCGATTTTAGGGGCTTCCGGCTCCGGCTTTGCCCCTGATAAACAGGCTTATATCAGGATATGAGGTATCACATAAAGGTATTAGAACTGGGTCATGAAGGAGCTCTTTATTAAAAGAAGTAATTATGTTATAATAGCAACATGTCAAACGAGGGGCTCCAAAAGGAACTTGATTTTTATAAAGCTCACCAAAAGGAACTTGTTGAAAAATACGAGGGGAAGTTTCTAGTTATTAGAAATCAAAAAGTTGAAGGGGAGTATGGGTCAGAAATAGACGCGTATACTGAGGCACAAAAAAGATTTGAGTTAGGGACTTTCTTAATACAGCAATGTTTGCCGGGGGAAAATAGTTTTACACAGACTTTCCATACTAGAGCTATTTTCAAATAATCCAATGAGGCACGCTCTTACCTTTAGCTACAATGGCCATGCTAGAGTGCTTGCTTCGAGAGTAAAAGTTTGCACGCCTATTCTCCAAGGAGAAAAAGTTGAAGATAAACCCTTAAAGGAATATGTAGCCATTTGGGATACAGGAGCTACAGGCTCTGCTGTCACGAAAAAGGTAGTTGACGAATTGGGATTGCAGCCAAGTGGCATGGCAGAGGTCAGGCACGCTGATGGTAAATCATCAGTAAATACCTATCTTGTAGGCATAGCGTTGCCGAATAATGTTGCGTTTAACGATATTCGAGTGACTGAAGTAAAGCTAATTCCTAACGACGGCCAAAAAGAAGAAGACCAGCCACAGTTATTAATTGGTATGGATATTATAGGTTCTGGTGACTTTGCCGTGACTAGCTTCGGCGGCCAAACAACCCTTTCTTTTCAAGTGCCCTCTCAAAAGAAAATTGATTTTGTTCCTGCTGCAAACTACGAAAACATTATTGAAGCAAAGAAAAACAACCGCCCTTTTCGTGGGGGAAGGAGATAGTGATTTATTGATTCTTATCAAATTATGGCTATTGAAAAAGAAGAGCAGAAAGAATGGGAGGCAGAAGTTGGTCGTGCCGCAAACACCTACCCCCATTTTGCTAATGGTCCTTTTGTTAAATCAATATATAGGGCGGTAAAGGAACTCAATACAGTCGGCGAACTTATTGAACATCTGACCAAAGCAGTTGAAACAAGTAGCGACTCAGCGGATAAACTCGGAAGACGTCTATTCTGGTTGAACTTTATACTGGCCATCGCCACAGTGGTAGGTGCTATTGCCACAGTTGCTTTAGTATTTAAAAAATGAGAGGAGGATACAGATTAGGGGCAGGAAGGAAAAAGGGCTTCGCAGCGAAAAACGCTGAGGAGGCACGCAGACTGCTTTCGGAGCGCTTAGCGCAAGAAATTAGCCCAATCGCTGATATTCTCATATTGAAAGCAAAGAAAGGTAACGTTCGGGCAATTAAGGAACTTTTCGACCGAGCATGGGGCAGACCAAATCTTTTGATTGAGGAGAAGTTTGAAAGCCCTGCAGTCATTGAGCTTTCAGAAACTATTGCTAAAAAATACGGTATTAAGCCTACCCACTAGGCGTGATTTGAGAATGCTGTTGAATTTAGTGGAGATAAAAACAATATCCGTAACCTTCACTAGCTATTTTATTATTTACCATGGCATTTATCTGCGACTGAGTGGCAAAACCGGCAAGACTTTGCAACACTTCTTGATAAGCTTTTGAATTTTCAGTGGCGCAATCCTTATAAATTTGTGCAGGGTCGGATGATTGAGTGGCTTGAGGTTGAGCAACACTTGGTGTCTGGCAGTAAGCTGTTCCTCCGTCGCCAGGGCAAACAAAATTCTCTCCTGCTGGACAGGAGCTGTAGTTTGTCCCATTGCAGAAAGTTGAATTTGCGGGAGATGCAGGAATAGCTGGAATAGATTGTTGTTGTGGCGATGGTGAGATAACCTTTCCGTTGCTATCTATAACAGCACCATTTGGAGTGGTATATGTCTTGGGGATAGAAGGCGTGGATGTTGTAGCGGGCGTAGATACTTTTTTTACGTCAGCCGCGTGTGTATCAGTAGGGGAGGCAATTGAAGTTTTTTCTGTGCTCGTTGCTGAGGTCGTTGTGGAAATTAGAATAGTTTGGGTGCTACTAGAAACTATCGATAGTGGTGTATTTACAATTTGAATTGTTTGGGAATGAAAAAAGAAACCCGTAACAGCCATAAAAGGCAGTGCAATTACTGTAAGGATATGTGTAATTAATGACATACGAGTCTTAAATGCACGCAAAAAGCCCGCCACAGGTAGAGGCCGAGACCTCTCATGCAAGTTTCCCTGCATGGCCGAACAGGCGACCCTATGACGGGTTCTTTGTGCCTGTTCGGACTTAATGCCATGCCTTACTAAAGGTTTAGGCCGCACTATTCAGTTGTGTCTAAAATCGTAACACAAGCAAATGGAGACGACCATTGACATTGTGCAATCAATTGATAAACTTGATTTTGACTGAAGGCCTGACACACTAACACTGTTCCTCGGCCGAGGGTTGCGACTCCCTCCGATTCGTCTCGGAAAACACTATATACTTTGTCCTAGCTGGAAGGACATTCGGAAATCGTTTCGCGAACGAGAAAGAGCGTAAGGCTTTTTCTCGATTCATATAGATAGGTCGAAAATTTTGCCTCCGCTCGGAGGTTCTTTTTTATTTCTGCTGGATGTGCGAAGCCCGTTTCTGGCTTTGCAGGTCTCCAGCAGAGCCTGCATAGCCAAAAGCGGGTTTTATCATTTTTAGTTCGAGTCTATGAAAGGAAAACTTATTCGCATTACCCCATCTGGGGAATTCATCACCCTTCTATTCAAAATGGGGGAGAAGAAATATGGGCGCACCTACACGGGCAAGCGGTATCGCAATTACTCGATATGGAACCAATTCAAAATTGGAGACGAAGTTGACGGCCTCCGATGGAAGGATGAGCGAAGGCTACTGATAGACGCGGACTCCCTTGCATATTTCATCCACGACTCCTTGTTTTAGTTTATGTTAAGCGCCGAGGCATGTAGAGAGACCCTAGAGGATATACCTCTCACAGACGAGCAAGTTGAGCGCTTGCGTGACGCTCTTTATGCCTTGGTCGAGAATGTGCTCGATGTTTACATTAAAAGTTCTGATAGAGTTGAGGCATGCAAAAAGCAATTATCTACTGTCGCGTCTCCTCCGAGCGACAAAAAACCGAAGGGCATGGACTTGAAAGCCAAGAGCATCGGTGCCGCGAGTATGCAGGCACAAAAGGCTACGAAATAGAAAAAGTATTTCGGGACAGCTTCTCCGGCGGCGGCGACTACACAAAAAGGCCTGCAATGTCTGAGTTGCTTGCCTACATGGACGCAAAGCCCTACAACGCTTATGTGGTCATTTTTGATGACCTCAAGCGTCTTGCTCGCGACACGGAGCAGTATTTAAAACTCAAAAAAGCATTGGAGCTTCGTCGAGCTGCTGTAGAGTGTCCTAACTTTGTATTTACTTCCTCACCAGAGGGGCAGTATGTCGAAACAATAATGGCCGCTACGGCACAGCTTGAACGTGAGCAGAACCGAAGGCAAGTAATGCAGAAAATGAAAGCTAGGCTTGAGTTGGGGTATTGGACGTTTCCAGATGTGCCAGCCGGATATATTTTTAAACGCGACCCAGTGCACGGAATGTTGCCGGTGCTTGTGCCTACTACTGCCGCTATCGTTAAAGAAGCCTTAGAGGGTTATGCCTCGGGGCGATTTATGGACCAAGAAGATGTCCGAAAATTCCTGATTGAGAAAGATGTAAGGAATGGCAAGCCGGTGCATCTCTCGCTAGTTAAACGTCTTCTGACACGCGTATTCTATGCGGGCTATATTGAGTATCAAGAATGGGAAGTGAGCAGGCGACCGGCCAAGCATGAAGCTTTAATTGAACTTGCTACTTTTGAGCGCATACAAGAGCGACTTTCAGGAAGGACTACAACGCATACCAAGAAAATTTTGCACGAAGATTTTCCGCTACGGAGTTTTGTGCTTTGTGCTGACTGTAAACAGCCATACACTGCGAGTTGGAGCAAAGGCAGAAATGGAAAATTCCCTTACTATCGCTGCAAGACAAAGAGTTGCCCAATGAAAAACAAAAGCACGCGCAAGAAGGCGATAGAGGATGAGTTTGAAGCTATTCTCGCCAACATACGGCCGAGCCAAGAGGTGCTGAATCTTACGAAGGCTATTGTTACAGATGTTTGGCACAAAAAGATGGCTGATAGGGTAGGACAAAAAATACAGTTGGAACGCGATATTGAGAAGGCAGAAGCGGAGCGTGGGCGGTTTGTGCAGCTCGCCGCGCGAGCGACAGACAATGCTGTTGTAACAGCTTATGAACAGCAGATTGCCATATTGGCAGAAAAGGTATTGGTTTTAAAAAATACTCTGATGTCATTGGCTGAACATGGTCCAAACATTGAAACCGCGCTGGATATTGTATTCGAGTTCCTCAAAAATCCTTTAGAGCAATGGCAGGAAGGGAATATTCATACCAAAAAGCTGGTTCTTAGGCTCGTGTTTGAGCAGAATCTGGCATATAGCAAAAATAGCGGGTTTGAAACCGCTATTCTGTGCTTACCCTTAAGGGTTTTTAGCCTCCCAAACGCACAGGAAGGCCTTCTAGTGGAGATGGGCGGAGTTGAACCGCCGTGCAATAGGGTAGTGCAATGAGCTTCTACTTGGTTTAGTTCATTTTATGTTTAGCCCAACTTTTCAGATAGGCTTTGGCTCTCATGTTAAGAGTGAACAAAAATCATTTTGAGCCGCAGATTCCAAGTTTCTTCTTACAAGAGAATCACGTTTGTAAGATATATCCTGTTTTATAACACCAGGCCTTTACCATCAGGATAGGTAAAGCTGATGCGAGTGCTTTGGCTTACGCGAAAGAAAACTCGTTCGCCGAGAAATACGGCGATGCAACTGACTTGCCAGTTATGTTTTACCGGATTTTTAAGCAGGTCCGGACTGCTACCAAGCGCGTCACGCGCGTAGCCCCACTGTCGAAGCCTGGCATCCCCGATAAGCCAATTTTGCAGAGCGAACCGAGTTTATCGCGAACGCCAGCGTTAAGTGATGCGTTTTACCGTGATCGACCAGTGCCAAAGTGTGTAGGGGATCTCGAGTATGCATCGCTCGAAATCCCCTTGTGGGTGGTGAGGCGGTTTCAATGAACGTTAGCGAAAGATCTTGTCGAGCGGCGTACTTACTCCCTGCCGCTCGATTACTGGCACGCTGTCGTCACTGTTCAAGTGGCGACCTCCTCCGTACCGGACGAGATCGTTGATATCCAACTCATCTACCGGATCGATACCAGTACTCCAGTTGCGGAGTTCTTCAACCCCTGCGTAGGCGGATTTTATTCCCATGCTTTTTCCCCATTTACCACCCGAGGGTGGCATGTAGCCTCACCAGTGCCACACTTCGGCACTTGTCTTTTTATATGTTTCTAAGCAAGCTTAGAAATTTTTCAAAGTCCTTTGTATGTCGCGCTTGGTGTCCCTTTCTTTAAGGACGCTGCGCTTATCATACACCTTACGGCCGCGCGCTATCGCTAGCTTGAGCTTTAGCTTACTGCTTTTATTATACACTGCAAGTGGCACTACTGTCAACCCTTTCTGACCCTCCGCCGCGCTTAACTCGGCCAGCTCTTTCTTGCTTAAGAGCAGTTTGCGCGTGCGCTCCGGCTCGTACTCCTTTTCCGTGTTTGCGGCTTGGTAGGGAGGAATGCTCATGCCTACGACGTATGCTTCGTAGCTGCCTTTGCGGCCGCTCGGGCGCACCACTATATGCGAGCCTTCAAGCTTGCCGTGCCGCCCACGCAGGCTTTTAACTTCGTGGCCGAGCAACTCCAAACCAGCCTCAAACTCTTTGAGGATTTCATAGTTGAGCCGCGCCTTTTTATGCTCGATTAAGTTCACCTACAAACTATACCGCATTGACTTTATAATTTCACTCGCGTATTTTTTGTAAAGAAGTTCACATAAATAAATGAAAGGAGGCGCACGTGCGCCATGTAATGCGTTTTGAAGGCAACCAAGAAGTTTTGCGGAACCTCTTTCGCAAAAAGAAGCTCTTGGAAGCTGGCGACGTTGAGCACTACAACTATCGCACCGCTCTGCTTGGTTGTTCGGGCGTTATGCGCGGCGTGTATGGCGGCGGGCAGATGAGTGCGCTCGAGCGTTTTGGGTTAACCAACGCGTTCGACACGGTTGTCGGTATATCTACCGGCGCGGCGCTCGGCGCTTTTTTTGTGGCTGGCCAGATGCAGAGCGATATCGATGTCTTCTGGAAGGAAGGCGCAAGCGCAGAGTTTGTCTCGTTCAAGCGTTTTCTTTTGCGTCGTGGACCTCTTGCTGACACAACCGCACTCACACGGGCGTTTCGACGGAGACTCGACCAAGAAAAGGCGTATTGTTCGCGGACAAATTTTTTTACCGCAGTAACGTGCGCCGAAACAGGAGCGGGCAAACTCTTAAACGCAAAACTCATGCCCGACTTGCTCGAAGCGGTACATGCATCGTTTGCCATGCCTGGGCTTTGTGGCAAAGTGGTGGATATCGATGGTGAGCCCTATCTTGATGGCGCAGGCGCGATGAGCTTTCCTTCTGAAGCTGTGGTCGAGCAGCTTGAACCCACCGATCTCTTGGTGCTTGCAAACTGCACGGACGAGCATAAAAAAGACAAACGCACGACCGCGTTCTTCAACAACTTGCTGTTGTCGAACTTCCCCGAGCCGGTACGCAAAACATTCAATACTCGGCACGCAAGCTTCCCTAAAGGCGTACAGTATCTGCGGAACCAAACCAAAGTCCGCTGGGGTATCCTGTGGACTGATGCCGAAGTCGGTTATTTTGAGTTTAATCCGCAGAGACTCATGGCCGGAGCAAAAAGAGCCGAGGCTTACTTTGCGCCGCTGCTTCAAAAGGCTAAGGTCTACGTGGACCGCGAACACCAAGAAGTCTATACAAGAGCCCTCGCCGCCGAATAGCGGCGAGTTTTTTATTGCACCGGTTCTGTATATAGTGTCAAAAAGGTTGAAATGGTATACTGTAGGCTTCATGCCAAACTCGGGTGACACCAATCAGCCTCCGCAGAGCAAAAAGCCGCGCAAAGGCGGCCCAATGCCCAAAATCCCCAGCAATATGCCGGGCGGCGACAGCTTTTGGGTTAATTTAGCCACTTCCGTGGTGCTGCTTCTTTTGCTTGCGGGCGCGTACACGTATTTTGTCGGCAGCAGCAAAAACTCTCCCGAAACTATTCCGCTCTCGCAGGTCGCACAAGATATCCAGGCGGGAAAAATCTCCACTATTAGCGTCAACGGCGACGAGCTCGACATCACCTATGCCGATAAAACAGAAAAGACTGCCAAAAAAGAAGCGGATACCGCGCTTACCCAAACACTTTTTAATTATGGCGTAACCGGGGCAGAACTCGACAAAGTAACCGTTACCATAGCGTCTGAAAGCGGCTGGCAATTTTGGCTTACCGTCTTAGCGCCTTTTGCCGCGCCCGTTCTCCTGATTGCATTTTTTGTCTGGTATCTCTCGCGGCAGGTACGCGGCGCCGGCATGCAAGCTTTTTCTTTCGGACAATCGCGTCCGCGCGTTATCGACCCCAACGACGCCGGGCAGAAGGTAACCTTTAAAGAAGTGGCCGGCGCCAAAGAAGCGAAAGAAGAATTATTGGAAATCGTCGACTTCCTGAAAAATCCTAAAAAATTCTTGGATATCGGCGCGCGCATACCGAAAGGCATTTTGCTCATGGGCGCGCCCGGCACCGGCAAAACGTTGCTTGCGCGGGCCGTGGCCGGAGAGGCCGGCGTGCCGTTTTTTTCCATCTCCGGTTCTGAGTTCGTGGAAATGTTCGTGGGCGTCGGCGCATCGCGCGTGCGCGATCTATTCTTGACCGCTAAAAAGGCGGCACCGTCTATCATCTTTGTCGACGAAATAGACGCCGTCGGCCGCGTGCGCGGCACGGGCGTTGGCGGCGGCAATGACGAGCGTGAGCAAACCCTCAACCAGATTTTGGTAGAAATGGACGGCTTTGAGCCGAACGAAAAGGTCATCGTCATGGCCGCAACTAACCGCCCCGACGTTTTGGACCCCGCGCTTTTGCGCCCCGGACGCTTTGACCGCCGCGTGGTAATTGAGCTCCCCGACCGCGGTGATCGTTTGGAGATTTTGAAGATACATTCGCGCAAAAAGCCGTTTGCCGAAGACGTAAACCTCGAGGTCATAGCCGAGCGCACGCCGGGCTTTAGCGGTGCCGACCTCTTCAGCCTCATGAACGAAGGCGCCATTTTGGCGGCGCGCGAAAACCGCAAAACGGTCGCGCAGTACGACCTTATACGCAGCATTGAAAAGGTCATGCTCGGCCCCGAGAGAAAAACGCACGTGCTTAACAAAAAAGAAAAGGAGATTACCGCATACCACGAGGCCGGCCACGCCCTGGTTGCCAGCGTTTTACCCAACACCGACCCGGTGCACAAAATTTCCATCATCAGCCGCGGCCGCGCGGCGGGCTATACGCTTAAGCTTCCGTTCGAAGACAAGCGCATGCAGAGCAAAAAAGAATTCTTGGACGACATCGCGATGAGCCTCGGCGGCTACGTTGCCGAAAAGACGGTGTTCGGCGATATCACGACCGGCCCTTCCAACGACCTCCAGGTGCTCACCAACCTCGCGCGCAGCATGGTAACGCGCTGGGGCATGTCGGACAGACTGGGCACCATCGCGCTGGAAGGCGAGGGCGGCCGCGCATTGTTTGGCGCAGGCGTCGACGGCGCCCAATACTCGCAAAAAGTTTCTGCCGAAATAGACGAAGAGGTAAAAAAGATAATAGACGACGCGTATGCCAAAGCGCAAAACATAATAAACGAACACCGCAAAGCGCTCAACGCCATAGCTACCCGCCTGGTCGAGGTAGAAACGCTGGAGCGCCCGGAGTTCGAGCAGCTCCTTATAGTCCATGGCATCCAACCCAAAAAGAAAGAAGAGCCGCTCGTGCCTCTCAACGTGACGTTTTAAATGTGTTGAAAATAAAAAGCCCCGAGTCTCGCGACTCGGGGATGTTTGCTGTTGCGATGCCTTACTCGAACGCGGGCACCCAGTCGGGGTTTACTTTCATGCAGGCCTTGCGGTCTTCGTGCAAGGCGCTGCCTACGTCGTGGATGTCCACGTTGTTGAGCGGCACGCCGCAGGCGAGCTTGGCCCAAATGTGCGGCAAGTTGAGCCGCACCGCCATGTCGCCGACTTTTATCTCGGTAAGCATGTCGCCGTCGCCCTGCGGGACAAAGACGTCCGAGATATTGTCGGTGCCGATTCTGAGCGGCACTTTGGCTTTGATAAGCTCGCCCACGCGCGCTATCGAGTTGTGGTTTGGCGCATAGACGCTCCTGAGCTGCCGCATCGTGAGCGCCGCCGTGGGGCACACGATGATGCCGACATTGTGCTCGAGCAGCCATTCCACAAGCGTGCGAAAGCGCTTTTCGTCGTAGGCCGAAGGCGAGATCATGTGGATGAGCCACACCGCCGGCACGCCCGGCCCCAAGTCGGGCTGATACTGCGAGTCCAGCACTTTGAGCACGCGCAGAGCGCCTTCTTCGAACGGCACGTCCATCTGGTCGACATGGAACTGTATCTCTTTGCGCTGATCGCGCGCGAGTTCGAGCCCCATCCGCACGTGATGTTCGAAACCCACTTTGCCGTCGGGGTCGGCACCTTTGGCAAAGTCGTCCTTTTCGGGCAGGAGCGAAAGGTAGTCGCACTTTAGCGCTGCCTTTGCAAAGACCTCAAAGCGCTTCGTCCCTTGTTTGAACCCGAAGATAGGCGTGGGCGCGATGCGGATGTCGAGGCCTTTTTTGGCGAATTTCTTTTTGAGTTCGAGCGCGATGTTGACCACCATGAGCCCTTCGTCCGGCAGGTCGGGCGTCGCATCGACGTTGGTGTCTACCCGCTTGACGCCGAACTTACGCTGCTGCTCGAACGCTTTGTCCATCCGTTTGCGCAAGTCGGCGGGGTCGTAGGCCGGGCCGGTATGATAGTCGCCGACCAAGTTTTGCTTGACGCTCAAAGGCAGGTTGCTGGCTTTGAGCGGCGTCGTGCCGGCGTGCGCCAGATATTTGTCCAAGAGCGTATAGGCGCGGTCTATGTGTGCGTGCGCGTTGTAAAACCCGCCATGTTCGGCCGACTGCTCGAGCACGAGCTTGTCGTACTGCGAAACGCCGTTCATTTTGATGCGCCGCAAGAGAGTCGCGGGCGCTTTTGAGTTTGAAAGAGCAACGTGCTTCATCCCGGTGTCCTCCGTGGGAGTAGTGAAGGCAAACTTACGAAAGGGTAGCACAGCGGGCAAAAAAGAAAACCCCGGCTCGCCAAGCGAGCCGGGGCAGAAGTGCGGGTAGGTTACATCGCTTCTTCATCGGGATACATGCAGTCAGCAAGTTCCACGAGGATGACGGAAAAGATATCTTCGCGGTATTCCAGCACGGCTGTCGCGCACTCAAAGCCGTTTGCGCCCGCTTTTATAAAGTCGAAGGCGTCTTCGCCGATAAAGATGCCGCCGACACCGATAATGCGGATGCCCGCATTAAGATGCTGCCGGAGTATTCTTACAACCTCGACCGCCTCGCCGTGCAGCGGTTTGCCGGCTTTGCCGCCGACATGTTTTATTTCAGCGCTTCCCGGCGGACGAAAGGCCAGCATCTCTACACCTTTGCGAGTAAAGCGCTGGCCGCCCAACGTATTGCACGCGACGACTTCGTTAACCATCGGGCAGGCATTGAACACCCTGCACAGGTCGACCAAAAGCTCTGTATCTTGGGTCGGAGCTATCTTGACCCCGAAGTCATGAGCGGCAAAGCGGACCCGGGTAAGCCGGCGGAGGATTTCCTCTACCAAAGCGGTATCGTCGCAAATCAGCGGCTTCTGCACGCCTCCGTCATGCACGTTAGGGCAGGCAAGATTTATTTCGACGCCGTCGACTCCGCAGGCGATGCAGGCGGATGCGAGTTCGATGATTTCGGCAAACGTTTCGCCGACAATCGAGGCCCAAAGTTTTTTGCCTACCGCATGCGCCATGCGCACCATTTCCGGCAAAACGGACAGGTATTTTTGCAACCCCGCGTTCAAGAGACCGAGCGCGTTGCCCGACTCGCCGGTGCGCGGGTCGTAAAAATACACGCCGCCGGGCGGCACCGGCTCGTTGCCGGCGCGCTCGTGCATAGTGATAGAGCCGACCGTTATGCGCGTTACCGCGCTTTTGCACAAACGCTCGACATCGGCAAGCGTCTTGGCCGTTCCGGCCGCATTGCCGACGATAAGCTGCTCAAAGGGGGTCATAGGATCCTCGCTGTACTGGGCTGAACTGAGAAGGTGCGCTTATCCGAAAGTAGCACAACTGCGGTTTTTTGGGTAGAGTGGTGAATAATGGGCGCGTAGCTCAACGGTAGAGCCCCCGTCTTATACACGGGTGGTTGAAGGTTCGAATCCTTCCGCGCCCACTTTCTTTACTCAAAGTGCATTGCGCCTGCTCTTGCCCGCAGGGCTTCTTTGAGCGCAGGGTAGGCTTTCAGTTGCTCGTCTTTTTCTACCAAGGCCAGCGCCTCGGTGCGGGCCGCTTCTACCAATTTTAAATTTTTTAAGGCTTCCATGCCGATGTCGGAGATGCCCCACTGCTTGCTGCCGCCCAGCTGCCCTGCGCCGCGCTGCAAGAGGTCGGCCTCGGCCAATTCGAAGCCATTTTTGGCAGTCGTTAACGCTTTGAGCCGCGCCATGGTTGGCTCGCCTTTGCTTTCAGGGCAGACAAAACAATACGCCTGATGGTTGGAGCGCACTACGCGGCCTCGCAGCTGGTGGAGCTGGGATAATCCAAACCGCTCCGCGCCCTCGATAAAAATCATAGTGGCGTTCGGCACGTTAACACCCACTTCTACCACCGACGTGGCTACCAATATGTCTATGTCGTGCGTAACAAACTTAGCCATCGTGTCGTCTTTTTCCTTTGGCGTCATTTTGCTGTGGAGTATCGCGATTTCGTATTCTTGGAATACCTCTTTTTTCAATCGTTTGGCTTCGGCGGTAACCGACTTTGCCATCAAAGCAAACGCTTTGTCGGGGTCCGGTTCGTCTATGCGCGGGCATATAACGTATGCTTGGCGGCCCTCGGCCAATTGCTCGCGCATTTTTGCATAGGCTTTAGTGCGTTCGCTCGGCTTAACAATTTCAGTAATGATAGGCTTGCGGCCTGCGGGCATTTGGTCGAGCAAAGTCAAATCGAGGTCGCCATAAATGGTAAGCGCGAGCGTGCGTGGTATTGGCGTTGCGGTCATGCTTAAGAGGTGTGGGATGCGCGGCTCTTTTTTTGCCAAGTTTTTGCGCTGATTGACGCCAAAGCGATGCTGCTCGTCTATGATAACCAGCGCCAAATGCTTGAACTGCACGGACTTTTGTATCAGCGCGTGCGTGCCAATAACGACCGGTATTTCGCCATTTGCGACCCACTTTAACAGCTGCGCGCGCGATATGTTGGTAGCGGCGCCTTTTGTGAGTTTGGACGGGAATTTGTAGCAGCCGCTGCCGGTGATGAGCCCGATGTTGATAGGGAACTTATCAAAAAATTGTATAAACGACTCGAAATGCTGCTTGGCCAAAATTTCCGTCGGCGCCATGTAGGCCACTTGCAGCGTGCCAAAGCTTTGTCCGGCTGGCCGCGTTTTGACAACCGCATACGCGGCCGTTGCCGCAACCGCCGTTTTGCCGCTGCCGACGTCGCCCTCGAGCAAACGCGACATCGGCCTGCCAGTGCGCATGTCGCCGAGTATCGCTTTTGTCGCGCGCTCTTGCGCTTCTGTTTGCGTAAAGGGGAACTCTCGCACAAAGGCCTCGATATCTTGCGCCGGGGCCTCAATGGTAAAACTTTTTTCTTTGCTCTGCTCTTTCCTTTCCTGTCCGCGCGCAAGCTGTATAAAAAAAACTTCTTCAAACGCAAAGCGTTTGCGCGCAGCTGCCGCGTCTTTTAGCTTTTGCGGCGTGTGCGCATATACCAAAGCGTTTTGGAGCGAAGGGAGGTGGTATCGCTTTAAAATTTCTTCCGGCAAGGGATCTTGTACTTGCCCGAGCGCGCCTTGCGAAAGTATCTTTGCGACTGCATGTCTAAACCAGAGCGAAGTAACGCCGCTGCTTTCGGGATAGATAGCAAATAATTCAGCGGAGTTCGCGGCTTGGCCGGCCGAAAGGCCTCTGACGTCGCCCAGGGGCGCCGCAACCGACCTTTCGCCCGTCCCTTCCCGGCGGATCAAAGTGGAAGACTCCCCGGAACGTGTCGGTTGCGGAGCCTGTCGAGGCAGAGGCACTTCCGGGGAGGCCCCACCCAGTTGGATTGTCTGGCCTTGCGCGCGTTCCACTTCTTCGACAGAAACTTTCTGCAGTTGCGGGTTGGCCAAATACAGCTTGCCTTCGCTCCCGCTTACTTTGCCGACCGCGCGCACGAGCGTGCCGTCCAGATACATTTTGGCAATGTACGGCTGGTTGAACCACCGCATTTTTATCCGGCCGGAAGAGTCGCGCAGGTATCCTTCGCTCACCGGGCGGCGGCTTTTCCACGCTTTTTTTGTTTCCATTTTTTCCAGCCTGCCAATGACGTTTGCTTCCGCGCCAAGTACCAAGCCCGACACGGCTGCCTCGCCACCCGCAGCCTCGTAGCGGAACGGGAAGTGATACAAAAGATCGCGCACGGTTATGATCCCGAGCCGTTTGAGAGCCGATTTTTGCATATCGCTCAAGCGGAAGTGCTCTATGAGTTTGCTTGACAGCGGCATCCCTGGAGTATACCAATACTGAAGAATAGTCTATAGAAAGGAGCCAGTATGCTTGCTCTGTGGCGGTTTGGGATGCGGCACCGTGTTGTGCCGTTTCTTATAGTTGGGGCGCTTTCTACCCTGTGCAATCTGTTCATGCTCTTTATGCTCACGCACTTTGCGGGGCTTTGGTATATCTACTCGGAACTATGTGCGTTCTGCATTTCCTACGGCGTTACTTTTACGCTGCATCGCGTATGGACGTTCCGGGGCAGCAGCAAAAGCAAGATGTCGCAGATTATGTTGCACTTGCCGTTCCAAATCCTTACTCTTGCCGCCGATGAGTCGATGCTCTATGTGTTGGTCGAGTATGCGGGCTTGTGGTATCCACTGGGCCAATTCATAACGAGCAGCCTACTCGCAGGCATAAGCTTTTTTGCCACAAGATACATATTTGCCGCCAAGACCTCCCCCGTAACATAGGGGAGTTTTTCTTTTTTTGTTGATAAAAGCCCGCGAGCGCTTTTGGTGCTCGCGGGCTGTACGGTGTTTTGATGTTTCTGCGGCTTCGCTCAAAGCTTCATCTCATCGAGCTCTTCGCGAATGATTATGCTCGTTGCTTTCATCTCGCCTTTTTTCATGTCGGCGTTGAGCCACACTGACACAACCGAGAATCGCACATAGCGGTCGTTTGGCAGGCTGGTTTCGATGCTCCCGAGCGGTTTTATAACAAACGCCTTAATAACCGCCGGTTTGCATCCCTCGAGGTTGTTGAGCAGCAAAATGCTCTCTGCCGTCTTTCGCTCAAACTTTACGGTCATGTCCTCGATATTTTTCTTCAGGTCTTTCAGAGTCTTTACCGCGACGCTTTCACTTTCGCAGACTATGTAGAGACCTTGGAGTTCTTCGCCTCGCGACAAAGGCCCTGCAAGGATCGATTTCGGGAAGAGCAGTGGTGCCAGAACAAACGAGAAAACGAGTGCCAAAAAGGTGGCAAGCGCTAAGCGTAAAGCAGGCATGGGAGCCTCCTGATACGTTGGTTTTTTCTAAGTATGCCCGGAAGGTCTTTTTCTAGTTCATATATACCACACTCTTGGTATATGAGCCTAGGCGCTCATAATATCTGTCGCTCGTTCGGCAACAAAAACGTTAGGACGCTTTTGTCCCTCTCGCTTCGCTAGGATATACTCAAAAGATGCAAAAAAACGACAATAACAGAAAGGCGCTGGCCCTGCACAAAAAGCTCGGCGGCAAAATCCGCATCACTCCGGCAATGCCGATACAAAGCCGTGCGGAACTTTCTTTGGTATATACGCCGGGCGTTGCGGCGGTGTCGTCTCTTGTCGCTAAAAATCCCAAACTTGCCCGCGATTACACTATAAAAGGGAAGATGATAGCGGTTATATCCGACGGTTCGGCAGTCTTGGGGCTCGGCAACATCGGCCCCTACGGCGCCTTGCCGGTGATGGAAGGGAAGGCCGCGCTTTTTAAGACATTTGCAAACGTCGATGCTTTTCCGATTGTGCTCGACACTAAAAGCATCGACGAAGTGGTGGAGACGGTCGTGCGCATCGCGCCGGCCTTTGGTGGCATTAATTTAGAAGATTTCAAGGCACCGGAGTGCTTCGAGATAGAAGAGCGCATCAAGGCTGCGCTCGACATACCGGTGATGCACGATGACCAGCATGGCACGGCCATAGCGGTTTTGGCCGCGCTCCTGAACGCGTCAAAGGTAGTAAAGAAGGATGTAAAAAAATTAAAGGTGGTCGTGGTGGGAGCGGGCGCGGCGGGCACGGCCATAACAAAGCTTTTTATAAAAGCAGGTATCAAAGACTGCACCGTGCTCGACAGCAAAGGCATCATAGACTCCTCGCGGAAAGAAGCGCATAAAAAAGAATTGGCCAGTATGACCAACCCGCGCAAAATCGCAGGCGGCTTACGCGAGGCTTTGATGGGCTCCGACGTGCTCATCGGCGTCTCCGGTCCGGGGTTGATAACGGCAAAAGATATCGCCTACATGGCAAAAGGCGCTATCGTGTTTGCGATGGCCAATCCGGTGCCCGAGATTTTGCCCGAAGAAGCCAAAGCGGGCGGGGCAGCGGTGGTGGGCACCGGCCGCAGCGACTACCCCAACCAGATAAACAACTCACTTGTTTTCCCGGGCGTGTTTAAGGGCGCGCTTCAAAATAAAGTAACCAAAATTACCGACGACATGAAGCTGAAGGCCGCCAAAAATCTGGCCGCATTGGTTAAAAAACCCACGAAAGAAAAAATAGTCCCCGGCGCGTTCGAAAAAGGCATAGCAGAAGCGGTTGCTAAAGCTATACGGTAATGGTTGCAACGACCGCGGCATGGTCGCTTACGCCAAAGTGCAGTTTAACATCGCTTGCGGCAACGCCCGGCGTAGTAAAAAGTCCGTCTACTACATACTTTAACTCGCCCGCTTTGTGCAAGTTTTTATCGAGACTCGTAATGTAGTGGCTCGGAATATTGTCTTTGAACTGTTTTGCTAATTCGGCAAATATTTCCCTGCCGCGCGGCGCGTTGAAGTCGCCGCACAATACAAACTCGTTTAATGGCTTTACTGTTTCGAGCAATGCTTGCAGAGCAGTGCGCTGGAGATCGCTGGCTTGGCCGTCGGGCGTCCACGGGAAATGCGTTGTTGCTATGGTAAATATGGTGCCGTCTTTTTCTATTTCGCACGCGCTCAGGGTATATTTTTGCGATTTGCGTTTGGTGTCTGAGTTTGTCGTATCATACGGAATAAGTTCTTTGCTCCCGGCATATTGATAGGAGACAGCGTTCTGTACCGGAAGCGCGGTGCATATGCCAATGCCTTCTACCATACCTCCTCGGATGAGCATCGGGGTAAAAACGCAGTGCGCGTTGAGCGCACGCTCTATTTCTGGTATATCTCTCTCGCGCAGCTCCTGCAAACACACAACATCGGGTTTTTCGGCCGAAAGAAAAGGCACCACTTCGCTTAAGTGGCGCTCTCTTTCGATATTTACGCTAATGAGTTTGAGTTTGGCAGACATTTCTTTTCTTATATCTACCACAAAAGCTAAAAGGTTGCAGTTTGCGGAGAACCTAAACCGGTAACGTAGTCGTAGTGTGCTCGTGCGTCGCAAAAGTAGCCGCAGGAGCCGTTGGCGCCGCTCGTTATGTCGCGGAAGTATTTTGCATGCTCTCCGGTCGATTTGTCGGCGTAGAGCTGCTTGTCGGTAATGCCGCTGCCGAGCGCCGCAATGGCGGCCCATTGCGGCGCCCCCGCGCTGGTGCCGCCCACCGTGTGCCAGGTGCCTTTTAGATAAATAGGAAAGCCGGTGGCCGGGTCTGCATCGTAAGCCACATCGGGCACCGCGCGCATGCCGCCGGCTTTTGAAATGGCGTAGTTTGCCTGAAAGGCAGGCTGCTTTTCATAAGCGCTCACGCCGCCTCCGCTGCCGCTCCACGCCGTTTCTGATTTATACGTACCGTCGGAGTTTGTAACAAGCGTGGTACCGCCGACCCCTATAACATTGGGCGAGCTTGCCGGCCACGAGGCGCCGTGGCCTGCGTCGCCGGATGAGGCAAAAAACGGCGCGCCGCTTTTGTTGACAAAATGCGAATCCAAAGAAACTTCTTCCGGAAACTCGGCGCCGCCCCAGCTCATCGAAATGGCCGAGGCATCTTTGACGCCCGCCGCGTAATCGATCGCGTTAAGCAGGTTGGCGCCGCTCGGGGTCGGCGCTTCTACTAAAAGTATTTTCGCTTGCGGCGCAATGGCATGCGCCCACTCGATGTCGAGCGAAGTTTCCATCGCCCAACCACTGTTGCTTTTTATAGCGTTTGCCATTTTGTGTTTGGTAAAACAGCCGTTTGTACTGCCGCATGCGGGCAAGCCGAATGTTTTGCTAAAAGTGGCGAGGTCGCCTTCGAGCGTCGCGTCGTCATATGCGCCGATGATGACTATAGTGCCGCGCCCGCCGCTTTGCGGCAAGTTGTAGAGTTTTTTAATTTCTGTCGGAGTCATCCCAACAGGCGTTTTGGTGCTGCTGCCTAATTCATGTATCGGCGGCACGCCCTTATAATTAGAAAAGTGGTATGAGGCCTCTGCCTCGAGCGGAAACATACTCACGAGAGAAAAAACAACTATAAAAGCCCCGCATATTTTTTGCATGGAGCGAGCATACCAGCGCCCGTTACACAAATGCAAATTAGTGTATATTTGTAAGGCTACACCCCCTCATCCGTCATTATTTATGGGAGATTTCGAGCAACAATTCAAGGATGCTTTCGAGCGCTACAGCGATGAACTCTTCAGGCATTGCAGCATGCGTATCAGCGATAGGGAAAGGGCGCTCGAGCTGACCCAAGACGCCTTTATGCGGACCTGGGACTATGTCCGCAAGGGAGGCGAGGTGCGCGAACTCCGGCCGTTTTTGTACCAGACATTGCGGCATCTTATCATCGACGAATACCGCAAGGCAAAAACACACTCGCTCGAGGCATTGGTGGAAAACTCCGATTCCGGCAGCGTCGAGACTTTGCTTCCCCCAGACGAGACCAACACGCTCGAAGCCGCCATGTCGCGCCTCGATGCAAAGGAAGCCCTGAAGCGATTGGATGAGCTTCCGGAACTCTACCGCGAAGCGCTGCTCCTGCGTTACGTCGAAGGGCTTTCGCCGAAAGAAATAGCAGAAGTGGTGGGCGAGAGCGAAAATGTGGTCTCGGTACGGATACATCGCGGACTCAAAAAAATGCGCGAACTGCTCGAGACAAAATAAATCATGAACGAATTTTTTACAAAACTCCAAAAAGAAGGCCGCGCACTCAAGCTCTCGCACGACGAGAAGCAGTCTTTGCGCGTGCGTTTATATACCTACTTCGAGCGCAACAATGCGCCGGTAGAAGCGCCGGCCCTAGCTGCCGCGCCGCGCGCTCGCTCGGTGTCTCTGTATAACTGGTTCTCGTTCCAAGGCGTGCAGATGAAATGGAGCGCGGCTATCGCATTGGTGCTTGTTATAGGCCTCAGTTCCGGCACGGCGTTTGCCGCGCAGGGAGCGCTGCCCGGCGACCCGCTATATGCCGTTAAAATAAATGTAAATGAAGCAGTGCAAACTGCGCTTGCGACGACGCCCGTAGCCAAAGCGCAGGTAAACGCCGCTATCGCGACCACGAGGCTCGAAGAAGCCGAGACGCTTGCCGCAAGCGGCAAACTTACCGCCACGACCTCAAGCGAGCTCGCGAGCAATTTCGTGCAGCATGCCGATGCGGCGCAGGCAAATACTGACGTCGTTGCGGTCGAAGATCCGGGCACTGCGGCGCAGCTGGGAGAAACGTTCGACTCGACGCTTGCGGCGCACGGCGCGATACTCGCGCAGATAGGCGACACGTCCTCCAGTACCGAAACCATGCAAAGTTCGCAAACTCTAGTGGCGCAAGTCGCTGCCGAGCAGCAGGGCGACGATGCCGTGCTTGCCACCGCAACGACCGCCGGCAGTGCCAGCCCAGATGCAACAAATACGCCGGCTGACGCCGGCCCCGTGGCAATACAACCCTCTGCCGCAAAGGTAGAGACCCTGAGCGTTGCCGTAACCAATGACGCTTCTTCGAGTTCAAGCGACGCCGGCACTTCGAGTGCGCCGTCCGCACCGGAGCCGGCGGCGATCAATCCCCAAGCTGCCGCGCAAAACTCTGCAGAAGATGCGCAAATAGCCGCGTCTTTGAGCGCACAGGCAAGCACTAGCATAGTCGCTGTGTTCCAAGACTTTGCATCATTGCAGTCGTCGCTCGACGCCACTACTTCGGCGCAGATAGCAAACCAACTCGGGTTTATACAAACGCTCGCCGCGTCGGGTACGGCTGCTCTTGCACAAGGTGATGCCAGCTCGGCCAAAGACTTCTTTACGCGCGCGGCGCGCATGGCCATAAAGCTCGACACCTACCTGAAGGCGGGCAAAAAGTTTAACGTCAGCCTGCTTCCTTCCTTGCTTGCCATACCTCCGACCGGCTCCCGCGTTCTTATCCACGATAAAAAAGATCCGGCGCCGGATAATGCGGCAGTACAACCCGCTACCGTAAACTCGGCTGAAATAAATGCGAGTTCAACCGCACCCTCTTTACCGTCTGCGGACGACAGCGCGACTACGAGCGTCTCTTTTTAGATATAATTAGTGTTAGCTGTTTAATCTCCCAAGCCTCCGTGCATAGAGGCTTTTTTTAGTGTAAGGTAATGAAGTTAGGTTAGAAAAACCGCACCAAAGCGAGGTGCCGCATATATAAGGAGAGTTGCCAGAGCGGTCGAATGGAGCAACCTGCTAAGTTGTTGACCGGGAAACCGGTCCGAGGGTTCGAATCCCTCACTCTCCGCCAATTAGGGTGCGGTCATCGCGCTCGAGACGCGTCGTTTTATATCCTCTGCTTAACGGTGGATTTGCGATACAATTGTGATGCTATGAATATCGATTTTGGAGCACAAATGCTAGTCGAGCTTTCAGAGAAAAAACTAATAAATGCACCCCGCAACATACAACTTGGCAGAAGCTTTAATGAAATAGATTTCGATCGACTTATTCGTGCGGGCGGAAATGGAGTGAGTGTTTATATCGGTGTTCCCGTTGGTTTTTCCAATCTCAGCCTCTACAAATATAAAAATGAAGTTCTTTCTCATGACAGTCGGGCAGTATTCTTCAAGAAACACGGCTTGCAGGACATTAATGAAATACTTGCATTGGTAGTGTAAAATAGAGCTTATCCGCCTAGCCATGAAGCAAGAAAAATTCTTGGACGCATTGCGGGGTACTACTGGTCAGAAAGTTAATTTGTATGTAACAGGCGGCGGCCAGAACTCCGCGTTTACCGCAGGCATGCTCGCCGCAATTGCCAGGGAGGGCTGGACCGACAAGTTTAATCGTTATATCGGCCAGTCGTCCGGGAGTTTTTCGCTCATGTTTTTACTTGGGGGCGCGACTCGTGAAGGCGCGTCCGGCTATTGGCGCGCGTTGCCGAAGGCATTCAATGACAGGCAGCTCGTAAACCCGTGGCGGTTGTTCAACCCGCTGCGCCCGATTATGGACCTGCAGTATATGGTCGACGAGATGTTTGACAGCGACCCTCGCATCCCGTGGGAGCGCGTACTTCTGCATGAAGCCAATCGCAGCGGCCGCTTTTTAATACAAGTCCTCGACGCACGTACCGGAAAGAACATATTTCTTTCTCGCTTTACGACGCCTCGGGCGTTACGCGCGGCCATCAAAGCGTCTTCCTGGATACCTCTTTTAGCCGGCATGCGGCCGTTTTGTCTCGATAAAAATCTTCTGGCAGAAATGCGCGTTACCGACCTTGAAGGAAATAAAATGCAGCCGGATGAACTCCACACCTACGACGGCCAACTGGCTAACTCGTTCTTCGGCGATACGTATCGCGCACGGCCGGAGGAGATGCATATGGTCCTCACCAACATTGCGCGCGACGAGCGCGCGCAGCTTACCAATCCGTTTGGCCCGCGCCTTTTAAAATTAGAAAGATTCCTTTCGTGGATATTGTTTTGGTGGTGCTGGCGCGCACTGCGCTCGTATCATAAAAGTATGCTAAACGGCGGCCAAAGAAAAGATTTTGACGCGCTCGACGCGGAGACGCTTGATGAAAGCACTGGCATACTCGGCGTGTTTCCAGCCGAGGGCATCCCGATAGGGCGATACGTCTTGGATGAAAAAAACATGCGTCAGGCGGTGCTTTCAGGTTTTGAAGGCTTGTATAGGGCGCTCGGGCTTACCGCCGGCAAAGTTCCCTGGTAGGATCATTATCCAAGTTTGTTTTTTTGAGCTAAGCTTTGTGCATGATAACTCTCGTTGTGGGCGGCCAATACGGAGGAGAGGGCAAAGGCAAGGTCGCCGCGTTTCTTGGAAAGAAGGACAAACCTGACATAGTCCCTCGCACGGGCGGAGTAAATTCAAAACATACGGTCGTCGAGCATGGAAAAAGTTTTGATTTAAGGCAGATTCCAACCGCGTGCGCCGTCGGCTTTTCAAAACAAATCGTATACGGTGCCGGCTCGCTCATACACATACCAACGTTGTCTCAAGAAATGGAGAGGCTCGGAGTTCCAAAGTCACGCGTTTTAATCGATCCTCAAACAGGAATTCTTACCGAAGAAAATATAAAAGAGCAGAGATCAGATGCAAGATATGGTCAGATAGGCTCTACGTTCACCGGCACCGGGTATGCGACTGCGCAACGAGCGCTCCGCAAGTTGCCTCTGGCAAAAGAATTTTCCGAACTAGAAGATATGCTAGGCGATGTTGCTGGTTTTCTTTTTTTACAACTACAAAAAGGCGCGTCGCTTTTGGTGGAAGGGCACCAGGGTGCGGGGCTATCTAATTATCATGGCGACTATCCCTATACGTCGAACCGAGACTCAACGGCGGCAGAATTATTATCGGAACTAGGCATAGGCCCACGGTACGATCTTAGGATAGTGCTGGTGGCAAAGATATTTCCAACAAGAAATCATAACGGTCATTTACCAAATGAAATGAGCGAACAAGAGGCAGAGAAGCTTGGCATTAAAGAGTACGGCGGCGGATCATGGGGGATAGAAAATAAAAGACGCCGCGTTGGCAGGATAGATATGGGTGAACTCCGGCGCGCGGTTGTTTTGAACACGCCTACAGAAATTGCTTTGACTGGAATGGATTATTTCGACCCGGCATCAAAAAATACTCTTTCTGAAAGTTTGCTTTCCGCACCTGCAAAAGAGCTTATCGAAAAAATAGAGAAAGCCACGGGAGTACCCGTTACGCTTATTTCAACCGGAGTCGAGACAGATGCAATGATTTCCAGAAAATAATTATCAACCTTTAGGTATTTTATAAAACTTCTGATATAGTCTCGGCAGAGTTCTTGCCAACCCCAACCCAACAGGTGCGCCATGACGGACACGACGCCTTCTGCCCGCCACGATCATCCGAAGTTCGCCGATTGCGACCCGACCAAGTACAAGGGTACCGACCTGATGCTGGTTATCGCCGCCCGGTATGAAGTGCCCGAAGATGAAAAAGGCGGGGCAATTATAGACCCCGAGCGCGACCGCAAGCGCGCGGAGGAAGCCGTTGCCCTTAACCTTTTTGCGAAGGTGGAGCAAGAACTTATTGAGGCTCTCGAAACTTTGGGGAATCTGCTTGTTTACCCCATGCTGAAAAAGCTATCGGGCGCCGAAGTCGAATACCTCAACCATGTGCATCATCGGTTTTGGCAGGCAAAGCGGGCGAGCGAAAGCCTCTCCAAGTTGCTCGTGTGGTATTTGATGAACCCCGAAGCGGGGAAGTAACAGCATGTCGGCGCCTTACGGCGCCGATTTTTTTATGCCATTTGCTATAGTGTTTTAGTGAATCAATGGAACGTAACGCCCAAAGAGGCGGTGGCTCTGCAAAAAGAGCTGCGCGAAAAAGTGCGGCTCGTGCCGCTTGGTAAAAAACCCGCGCTCATCGGCGGGGCAGACGTGAGCATGAACCGTTTTGCCAAAGACGGCTACGCCGGTTTTGTCGTGCTCGATGCAAGCACGCTGCGTATGGTTAGCCACTCGGTTGTCGCGGCGGAAATCCCGTTCCCCTATATTCCAGGACTTTTGTCGTTTCGCGAAATACCCATGCTTTTAGAAGCGTGGGAAAAGTTGCGGCAAAAGCCCGACGTGCTCGTGGTAGACGGCGTTGGCATCGCGCATCCGCGCCGCATGGGCATTGCCACCCACTTGGGGCTGGTGCTCGGCGTGCCGACCATCGGCTGTGCTAAAAGCGTCTTGACCGGCACGTACAAAGAGCCGGCGCACGTGTTTGGCGCGATATCGTATTTGCACGACTCTAAGACAAAAGAAATAATCGGCGCAGCCGTGCGCACCAAGCCCGGCGTCAAACCGGTATTTATATCGGCCGGACATTTGATAACGCTCGAGGAGTCCATAGAAATAATAAAAAAGTGCGTAGTCAAACACCGCCTGCCGGAGCCGACGCGCCTTGCCCACAACACGGTCAACGAATATCGGATAGAGCAGCAATGAAAAATGCGCGGGGGTCAGACCCCCGCGCATGTATTTTTGTCCAGCTTTTACTGGTCAACAGTTATTCGTCAAACAGATCGTTGAGCATGGCCGTCGTGGTTGGCTCATGCCCGGCACCCGGCCCCGTGAGCGTATATTTGCCGCCGGAGCCAAGCTCGCCTTCGACCACATGTATGGCGTTGCCCACGCCGCCGGGCAGCCAAGAGAGCAGTTCGTTGTCGGCATACGTGTTTCGAAAGCCGCCTTCAACCGACCAGTCGCCGACTTGCGCACGGAAGTGGCCATTAAAGAAACGATGCTCTCGCTTGTGCTTGCGGTTGGAAAACGATACCACCAAACGATGGCTGGCCGCTTTCGCGCTGAGCTCTTCGATTTGCTCCGCCGAAAGTTCGAAGTTCCCCAACGTATCGGGAGTAAGGTACTCGTCTTCCGCAAACGTGGTGTTAAAGAGCACGCACGTTTTCATTACCACGTCGCGCAGCTCGCCGTTTATCAAGGAGAGCGGATCGCGCGCGCCAGGTTCGGCATAACCGAGCCGCGCGGCCTCGTTGCACGCTTCGCCCAAAGTGCGGCCGCCGCGCGCAACTTCGTCGAAGATGTAGTTGCACGTGCCGTTGATGACGCCGTGCACTTCCGCCTTGCGGGTATGGAGATGCCGATCGTGGAGCATCTTGAGCATTTGCGTTCCGCCGCCGACTGCTGCGGTATACGCAAGCTTTTGGCGGTGACGATACGAGGGGCTCGAAGGCAGATACTTCGCCAACTCCGCCGCGTGATAGGCAAGCGAGCCTTTTTCGCAGGTTATGACTTCTATCCCAGCGTTTAGGCACGCCTGTATGTAATCGCGCGCCTCAGCGCCTTTGTCGGTAGTCGACATGGCGATACACATGGTTTCCGGGATAGCCGACTCGAATTCGGCGAGCAATGCTTCCAAGCTCCGGCCGCCCCGAAGGTATTGCAAACCGCGATATTCGAAGTGCTCCCGCCGGAGTACGAAGGTTACTTTAAGGTTCATTTCCTGCAGGCGCTCGCGCAAACGTTTGCCGATGCCGCCCGCGCCGATGATGCCGATGCCGCTCATGGCCGCTCCTTATAGGTTGCAGAGGTATCGAAGGTACTTTGATGCTGAAGGTAGGGTACACAAAACCGCCCCCCAGGGCAACCGGCATAACGAGGTGCATTGTTGCTCTCTAATTTTTACAAAAACCCCCGCAACACATACAAACATGTGTTGCGGGGATTACGTTTTGCCGATTTATTCGGCTTTGTTTACCGAACCGGGCGCGCCAGGCGCGTTTGACGCGCCGCTTTTTTTCGAGTCCAAAATAGCAACAGTCGTAAACAAGAGCAAACCCAAGGTGAGAGAAGGGAATGCAAAACTCGCCGTCATATTGTTTACTTCGCCATCCGTCTCGAACATATGCGTTACGAAGTTCGCATATCTTGGAGTAAACAGCAGCTGGAAGCCGTATGCGGTTCCTACAAAACCGGAAAGTGCGGTGGTCTTTCTGAACGACGTGCCAGCGGTCAACACGCATATGCTCGCGAGTCCCAGAAAGATAAGATAGGGAGTTCTCTCCCAAGCCACATCCGGCTGGCCCTGCCAAATATGCACGAGCGAGGCGATGAACATCGACACGCCAAGCGAGATACCCAGTACCGCAAAGGTCCACAAACGTTTCTGACTGTCAGTCATTGGTTTTCTCCAAAAGTGCAGTTACAAAGAATTCTGGCCTATATGTACAAGAGTGGTTAAAAAATGTCAACTTGCTATACTACGGCCATGACTATTTATAATGGGTTAATAGGGTTGTTCTGGTTTATTTTTTTGATCGTCTGGATTGTTTCTTCTTTTAGCGCAAAAAAAACCGTCGGCAGGTCAGGAGGGTGGCTTTGGGTACGCGTCTTGGTAGTTATTTTCGCCTTTTTCCTTTTTAGGTCGCAGATTTTTAGGTGGCTTGGGCCTTACGACGCGGCTGTCGTCGGCAACCCGGAGCTCCACCTGTTTGGCGTTATCTTGTGCGGCGCGGGGATAGCTTTTGCGATATGGGCTAGGGTTTACTTGGGTAAAAACTGGGGCATGCCGATGTCGATTAAGGAAAATCCCGAATTAGTTACTTCCGGCCCTTATACATACGTGCGTCATCCTATTTACACCGGCATGCTCTTTGCGATGCTCGGCTCGGTGTTTGCGAGCGGTCTCGAGTGGCTGGTGCCGCTTGCGCTTTTTGCCGCGTACTTTTTGCGTAGCGCCGAAAAAGAAGAGGAGTTGATGGCAAAACAGTTCCCCGACCAGTATCCGGCATATAAACATAAAACAAAAATGCTTGTGCCGTTTATCTATTAAGCGCGGCATACGTTGACCTTTATCGCAAAGACTGCTACTAAGAATACAGAAACGCTCTTCTCTATATATCGCTGACACAGACCACACAAAGGAGCCGTCATGTCGGAACCGGTTTTTGACATCGCGCTTGATGTTTTGACTAAAAAGTATGCCGCTCTAAAAGCTGAAAAGCTGAACTTAGACTTAACCCGCGGCAAACCTTCCGAAGTGCAGCTCGCTCTTTCTAACCCGATGCTCGAAAACAAAAATGTTTTTGCATTGGATGGAAGCGATTGCCGCAATTACGGGCATCTCGAAGGCTTGCCCGAAGCGCGAAAGCTTTTTGGCGAGTATTTGGGAGTACCAACTCAAAACGTGTTCGTGCTCGGCAACTCAAGCTTGGCTGTTATGCACGACCTTGTAGTGCAGATGCTCATGCGGCCGGTGCCCGGCGAAGTGCGCCGGTGGGACGCTTACCACAACCTGCGCAACCAACCGGTTATGCTGTGCCCGACTCCCGGGTACGACCGGCATCATGCCATATGCGAGCACTATGGCATACGCATGCTGCCCGTGCCGATGAAAGACGGCGCGCTCGACATCGACCTGGTTGAGAGTCTCGTCCAAACCGAAAGGAATGTTTTTGGCATATGGTGTGTGCCAAAATATTCCAACCCCACTGGCATTACCTACTCGCTTGAAGTATGCGAACGTCTTGCCAACATGGAAGCGCCGCCCGGGTTCCGTATTTTTTGGGACAATGCGTATGCTGTCCACGATCTTACAGAACAAAGCGATGAGCTGCCGAACCTGTTTGAACTTTGCTGCAGGGCAAAAGGAAGTGGGAGACAAGAGCATCGGGAAAAAGAAGACCGGCTATTTGTCATCGGTTCGACGTCGAAGATAACCTTTGCCAGTGCCGGGCTTGCTATGCTTGCCGCAAGCGAGAGAAATCTCGCGTGGTTTCGGCAATCGCTTAGCGTCCAAACTATAGGACACGACAAGCTCAACCAGCTTTGGCACGTGGCGTTTCTCAAAGACATGGCGGGCATTCGTGCCCACATGGCCAAGCACCGCGCCATCTTGAAGCCCAAGTTCGACAGGGTGGACGAAGTCCTCAAGAGGGAACTTTCAGAGTTTAACTTTGTCCGCTGGAACAGACCCAAGGGCGGGTACTTTGTAAACCTCTTCGTTCCGAAAGGTCGTGCAAAGCGGGTGGTGGAACTTGCCGGCTTGCTTGGCGTCAAGCTTACTCCGGCCGGTGCCGCCTTTCCTTATGGGAAAGATCCCGACGACTCGCATATCCGCATCGCGCCGACTTTTCCGCCGCTTTCTGAAGTGCAAAAGGCGATGGAAGTGGTTGCGCTTTGTATCATAATTGCGACCTATGAATAACGATCGCGAAAGAAAAAACCGCCCTCAACAAAGAGAGCGGTTTATTTTTTACAAGAGCTGTTCGGCAATCTGCACCGCATTGAGCGCCGCGCCTTTCAGTATCTGGTCGCCCACTACGGTAAACGCAAGCCGGTTTGCACGACCCATCACCTGCCTGGCCCGTCCGACAAAGCAGTCGTCTTTACCCTCCGCATGAAGCGGAGTGGGGTAAACGTGTTCGGCAGGATTGTCCAATATTACAAGACCCGGCATTGTTTCCCACAGCTGCCGCGCATCCGCGGCACTGACATTTTTTTCGAATGTCGCGTCCACATGCACGGTGTGGGCGCGCTTGACCGGCACCCGCGTGCAAGTGGGCGATACGAAAAGCGTTTCATGCTCGAGGATCTTGCGAGACTCGAACAAAAGCTTCATTTCCTCATTAGTGTAGCCGTTTTCGAGCACTCCGCCGGCGAACGGGATGATATTGCCCGCAAGCTGATGGTTCGGAAAAGACGGCCAATCTCTTAGATTTATCGTCCGTCCAAGCGCAAACTCGCGATTTTGCCCTTCAAGCTCAAGGAGCGCCTTTGCTCCTTTGCCCGAAGCCGATTGTTGGCTCACCACGCACATTTCCAACAAACCAAAACGCTCATGGAGCGGCGCAACCGCCATAAGCGCGATAGCTGTCGTGCAGTTGGGGTTGGCAATGATGCCGTTATGCTCTTGTATGCGCTTGCCGTTTATTTCCGGCACCACCAGCGGCACGTCCGCCTGCATCCGAAAAGCGCTTGAGTTGTCTATCACGATGCAGCCTGCTTGCTTTGCAAAAGGCGCATAATGCAGCGATATATTGCTTCCGGCGCTAAAGATGGCGATATCGACGCCCCCGAAAGAGCTCTCAGTGAGCTCTTTAACCTCTAATATTTTGGAGCCATAGAGCTGTTTTGCTCCGACCGAGTTTCTGCTGGCAAACAGTAGCAATTCTTTGACCGGAAACGCCCGCTTTTGCATCACTTTGAGCACTTCTTTGCCCACAGCGCCGGTGGCGCCGACGATAGCAACGGTCGGGTGCTTGTTCATTTTGCTCTCCTTGGGCTCTTGGCCCTTCCAACTAATCTTTCCGCACACTAGCAAAAAAGCTTTGTTTTGCATAGCACTTAAACTCCGCAAGCCGAGCTTGCGGAGTTAGGAGCGCGCGAGCGCCAGAGTGCGCACCTCAGCGGCACCCGCGTCGCGCAAAGCGCGTTTTGCCTCTACAAAGCTCGCGCCGGTGGTGGTGACGTCGTCGACCACTATGCAGATACGCCCTTCGACAAGCTCGGGGTAAACTACCTGCATGGAATCTTTTACATTGCTGAGCCGCGCATGCCTTGCGAGCCCCTGTTGCGGCGCGGTGTGCCGAGTGCGAATCAATATATGTGGATTATATTCGATGCCGCCCCCCGCTTCGCCGAGGCTACGCAGGGCACTGTCGCAGAGCAACTCCGTCTGGTTGTGGCCGCGCGCCTTGCGGCGCGCGGTATGCATCGGCATCGGTATCACAAGCGGCGTGCCTACGCAGTCAGAAGCTTCATCAATCAAAAACTCCGCTAAATACTCGCCGGCCAAAGCAACCGCTGCCCCCTCTGCATGATATTTAAGCTCCCACACCAGCGCGCGCACCACGGGCTCTTGGTAGGGAAGGCTACCGTCGTAGCGCGCGAGCGCCTTAAGTTGTGCAAGCGTCAGCGTCCGCAGCAGTGCTTGGCCCCGGCGCGCCGGCATCAGAAGGTCGCTTACGAAATAAAAAATATCCCTGATTGTGGTGCGCATAATGGTATACTGGTACTAAGCTATGGATTTTAAACTCCCCTCATTCTCTTCTTTGTTTGGCGCCAAGGAGGCTAAAAGCGTCATCGGCGTCGACATCGGCAGCTCTGCCATAAAAGTCGTGCAGCTGAGGCGCGAGCGTGGGCGCGTGATACTCGAAACGTACGGCGCCATCGCGCTCGGGCCCTACGCCGGGGTCGAGGTCGGCCGCGCCACCGCGCTTGGCGCCGAAAAGATAACCGAAGCGCTCAAAGATGTCATCCGCGAGGCCAACGTTACGACGCAAGATGCAGCCATATCCATACCATACTCCGCAAGCTTAGTCTCTATCATCAAGCTGCCCGCCACGGTGGAAAAGCAGCTTGCCCAAGTGGTGCCGATAGAGGCGCGCAAGTACATACCGGTGCCTATAAACGAGGTGCTCCTTGACTGGTTTGTTGTATCCGGCGGCGCCAAAAGCGGGGGTGCGGTAGCGGATGGCAAGATAGACGTGCTGCTGGTCGCGATACACAACGACACGATAGCAAAGTTCCGCTCCATTGGTGTTGAGGCAGGGCTCCAGGCCGCCTTTTTCGAGATAGAGGTGTTCAGCGCGGCGCGCGCGAGCCTCGACCACGGCATCGCGCCGGTTGCGGTGGTAGACATGGGCGCGGCCACGACCAAGTTTTACGTCGTCGAGCGGGGGCTCATACACGAGAGCCACATCATCAACCACGGCAGCCAGGATATTACGCTTACCATATCGCGCGCGCTGGGGCTTACGGTAATGCAGGCAGAAGAGCGCAAGCGCAAGTACGGATTGAAAAATGATCTGCCGCCCACACCCGGCACCACGCTCGGCCCCGACGCGCTACGCAACTCGATAGAGCTCACCCTCGCGCCGCTCCTTTCCGAACTTTCGCGCACGGTAACCGCGTACGAGCAGCGCACCAACCAAACGTTGGGCGGTTTGGTATTGACCGGCGGGGGCGCCACGCTCTCCGGGCTCCTTGAATTTGCCAAAACAAAAATACAGACGGAACTGCGCCGCGCGGACCCGTTTGGCAAAACCGAAGCGCCGGCATTTTTGGAAGCGATCTTAAAAGAAGCCGGCCCCGAGTTCAGCGTAGCGGTGGGCCTGGCCTTGCGCCGCTTGCAGGAGTTGGGGTAGCCTTGTAGTAAAGTCTGCCCATGAAGTTGCTTAAAAAAGTCCAACCTATCGAAGTAAAGCGTTGTTTTATCGTATCTGATTTTATAAGCCAACAAAAGTATGCCAAACGGCAGATGGCTCGGTTAACGCCCGCGCAATATAAAGCGCGGGTCGCGAAAGCCAAAAGCATCATCTTGGCATTGCCAGAAGTGATGCTCGATATGATTTTAAAGGGTGAATGGAAAAGACGTTTTGTCGCCTATAACGCATCGGATTGGTATATTGCAGAAATGACCACCGATGAATTAGGTGTATGGAAATCGGCGGGCGGCTTGCCTCTGCCTTGGACGCGCGACTCTCTTGCAACAACAGGGAATTTTGTGCGCGAAGCTTTAGAAAAAAATCCTAAAAAGTTAAAACACCGATCCTTTACGGCTATACCCGGCATTATTAAGACGGCTCTTCCGGTAGTGCTAAAAGAAAAATATCTTTTACCGATTGCATTTAAAAGCGGCACCGGTACCAAAGGCCGTAAAGGTCTAAAGCTGATGAAAGGCGACCTCGACGACGGCTGCATGCGCTCGGTCGCACTGGCGGCGTCGGGCAAGACAAAAATCAAAGTCTATTTTGGCATTCCAAAAAAGAAAGGCTCAAAATGAGGTTAGTTTGACTAAGCTCATTCGTGGGTACTATGATATATCGTAGTATTGGGCGCATGGTATATTTAGGTGAACGTATGCAACAGCAGCCATCTCACACGGTACGACGCTCGCCTCTGGTGCTGGCGCATCGCGGCGGCAAGGCGCACGGACGCGAAAACGATGCCGAGACGATAACCCGCGCGCTTGCCTACAAGCCCGACATCGTCGAAGTTGACGTGCGCAAAAGTAAGGACGGCGTTTTGTATTGCCACCACGGTTCCGTGCCGCTCGGGGTTTCGGTGGCGCAGCTGTATCGATTTTTTACTTTTGCAAAAATTACTCGCATGCTTGGCAAGCGCGACACTCTTGAGAAAATTTTAGAAGTGATACCGGAGGACGTCGTGGTGTGCCTTGATCTTAAAGATAAACGCATCACGAGCAGCGAGCTTTTGGCCGTTATCCGCCACACGCGCCCCGTGTGGGTGGTGGTCTACAGCATGAAACACTTGACCGAACTCCGGCAAGCCATGGGCGACAGGGTCGCGTATGTGCACAACAGCCCGCTTGTTTTTTTGCGCAATCTGCCAATGATACTTGGACTCGCCAATTCCATATCGGTGCTCATAAACGGCCGGCGCGAGCTGGTGCTTTCATACAACGACCTCTCTCGCATGGAGCCTCGATAACCTTCGGATGCGAACGTTCCATTTCCATAACAATCATCGAGTACATCTGGCGTTTTCAGACTTTTGGCTGTACGAACTTTCAGTCTGGCTGCATACGTTGGCGCAGTCGCTGGTGTCTATCTTCATACCGGTACTCATGCTCAAGTCCGGTTACAGTGTCGCCGACGTGGTGCTGTATTGCCTGATGCTCAACGTGTTCGACGTGCCGCTCAATTTTGTCGCGCGCAGTTTAGTGCGCCGCTATGGCGCGCGCGTTACTATTGGCTTTGCCACCGCCGCCTCGATAGCGTTTTTCTTGCTGTTTTTGCAGCTCTCGTCCGGCGGATGGCTGCTTTTGTTGCTGTTGGCGCTGTGCGCGGCGGTATACGATGCGTTTTATTGGGTGGCGCATTTTTATCTTTTTGTAAATTCCGGCGGCTCCGCCAAGTCGGCGGGGCAGAGCACCAGCATCGTGTATGTCGTGCGGCAATTTGCTGTTTTGCTCGGGCCGGTCATAGGCGCCATGGTGCTCATCTTTTCGAGCCAGCATGTGCTGCTTTTTGTCACCATCTTTTGCCTTCTTGTTTCTCTTTTACCGCTGATCAAAGTCGATGCTTTTCCCGACAAGCCGAAGGATGCGGGACTTTCCTTTAAAGAGTTTTTCAGGCTTGCGCATACGAAGCGGTTGTTCCTTTCGATGGCATGTTACTCCATCCATGACTCGGTTGAAAATATACTTTTCCCCGTATTTATCTTTCTTATCTTCGGCACGATAGCATCGGTCGCGTTCATACCGGTCATCCTTTCGATAGTGGCCATTGCCGTATCTTTCGGGCTCGGCAGGCTGCGCCCCGAGCGCCGCGAGCTTTCGGTCGCCTTGGCGGCGTTTGCTATTTCTCTCATATGGCTTATACGCATCGCTTCGGGCGGCCCGATTGTGTATTACATTTCGGTGCTCGCGGTCGGCTTGTGCGCCTATTTTGTCATGGTGCCGCTCGACAGCGCCGTTTTCGAGCATGGACACAGGGTCAAAGACACGCTCTCGGCGGCGATGTACCGCAATGTAACGTACATGTCCGTAAACGTATTCCTCTTCGGTCTGCTCGCATTTTTCCTGCAGGTATTTCAGCCAAGCTTCGTGCTTGCGGCCGCGAGCCTGCTCGGCATCGTCGCGGTCAACGCGTTGCCACTCGTGGGGAACTGTTCTCCCGAGAAGACTTTTTAAAAATTAAAACAAAAAGCCCCGCGCAAACGAGAAGCGCGGGGCTTTCGTTTGCGCGGGGCAGAGGGTCGATATAGCCGCGCTACAGCATAACGCGGTCGACGACGACGAACTTGTCGTCCTTGCGCGTGACAGCGGTGGTAAAAACCCCCGCCAACACGCCCGCCGCGATGGCGGCGAATGCGACCGCCGTCCATGTCCAGCCGAAGTACTGGCAGAGGAGCGAGATCCACACCAGCGAGAAAGAGATCCAGATGCTGTCGATGCAAAGCTCGGCTCCTGTCGGCTCCGTGACGTAGGCCGTGAGGCGGGTTGACTCGGCCGCGGCGAAGAGGACGCCTATGACCATAACAATCGGCAGGGACCACAGATGGCCCGCCAGGATCCCCACCAGGCTAGCCAGGATTCTGACGATGGTCCAATGCAGGGCCACGACGAAACGCGACTTAACCCGAGGGATATAGGTCTGTGTATTCATGTTATGTCCTCTGTTTGGCCGGTTTGCAGGGCAAAACGGCTCGGGATCAACTCTTAATATTATACTCCTATAAATATACCTTGTCAAGTCTTCTACAAAGACGCGGATTTTGTGCTTAAATCATTGTAGATGTTCTACTTATACTCACCACGCATGAAAGGAAACCGCCATGTTGCGGCTCTTGGAAATCGCCTACGTTTTTACCTCGCGCCTGTTGTTTCAGCGGGACAAGAACATCGGCGAACGGCTGCGCCGGGCGCTTGAGCGTCTGGGTCTGGTGTACGTCAAGATAGGCCAAGTGCTGGCGGCGCGGCAATTTTTCTCCGGCTCATCGCAAGAAGAAATGGAGAAGCTGTGGGATACGACCGCGCCGCTGCCGTTTAGCGTCGTCGAGCCTATTGTCGAACGAGCTATCGGACAGCCTATTGGCTCATACTTCGACAGCTTCGAAAAAGAGGCTTACGCTAGCGCGTCTATCGCTCAAACGCATGTCGCGTATTGGCAAGGACGAAAGGTAATGGTCAAGGTGCGGCGGCCCGATGTGTTGGGCAAAATGCGGCAGGATATTGCTATTGCCAAGCGCTTCATCTGGCTCGGCTCTCTTGTCTCAAGCCGCATGCGATGCGTCAAGTCGGCCGGCGTCCCCGAGCAGGTCGAGGCATGGCTCTTAGAGGAAGCAGACCTCACCAACGAAAAAAAGAATGCGGATCTTTTCCGCGCGGCGTATCCGAGCGACCGCATCGTCGTCCCCGAAGTCATGTTTGCTTGCGAGGATATGCTTATCGAAGAGTTCCTCGAGGGCGTGCCGTGCAACCGGTGGGAGGAGAGCTACCGCAAAGACGGCTATGATCCGCAGGCATCGGTGCGCAGCTTTTTGCCGCCGACCTTCGGGCCGCCATTCCGCGGGATTCCACTGCCGGTGCATTACGACCCACATCCGGGCAACCTCATCATCATGAAAGGCGGGCGGATGGGCGTGGTGGACTACGGACGTGTCGGCACGCCCACCAAACAG
>Ga0265338_10001613_pt1 | contig 36084 bp, 37 predicted proteins | sample 42126metaG_FD_193579 | JGI IMG/M metagenome (GOLD analysis project Ga0265338, IMG submission 193579) | Rhizosphere microbial communities from Carex aquatilis grown in University of Washington, Seatle, WA, United States - 4-21-26 metaG | ecosystem: Host-associated > Plants > Roots > Rhizosphere...
ACGCGGCGACGGAAGCGCTCGCGCGGCGGCGGGCTCGAGCTGCCCGTGGCGACGGCGATTCCGCCGGGCCGGATCGCCGCGGCCGGGCTCGCGGCCCTGTTCGCCGGCTGGACGGCGGCGGCGCTGCCCTTCTTCCCGCACGGCTGGGCGATCGGACTCGCGGTCGCCGCGGCGGCGGCCACGTTCTACCGCGAGCGCCTCGGACTCGTGATCGCCCTCGCGGTGCCCGTCCTGCCGCTCGGGAACGTCTCGCTCGGCCTCGCGGTCGTCTACGCCGCCTTCGCCGCGGCCTGGCTCGCCCTCGCGTGGCGTGAGCCGCGCGGCGGGCTGCTATTCGCGCTCGGGCCGCTGCTGGCGCCGCTCGGGGCGATCGGACTCGTCCCACTCGGCACGGTCGGGCTCCGGGCGGCGGCCAGACGGGCCGCCCAGGCGGCCGCGGCGGTGTTCGCGGCGGCCCTCGTCGCCGGGATCCGCCACGCGGGCCTGCCTGTCACGGGAGCCCATGCGCCTCTGGGACTCGGCGTCGCCGGTGCGACCGACCCGCTCGACGTGGTCGGAACGCTCTTCCGTGCGGCGACGGCTCAGCCGGCCCTGCTCGTGGAGGCGGCGGCGTTCGCGGCCGTGGCCGCGCTCCTGCCGCTCGCACGCGCGCACGGCCGCTGGGGCGCCGCCGGGCTGGGCGCGCTCATGCTCGCGGCGACGCTGCTGCCGGTTCCGGCCGCCCCGGCCCTGCCCCTCGTGGCCGCCGCCTGGATCACCGCGGCGGTCGTCGCTCTTCGCCCGGACGGCTGAACAGCGCCGGTTCCGGGTACACCGGCCGCTACATTCATTCGCGCATCCATGGTGCTGAGAGGGATCGAGCAAAAGATCGAGGCGCTGTTCGAAGGCGTGTTCGGCCGTGCCTTCAGGACGAACGTGCAGCCCGTCGAGCTCGCACGGAAGCTCGCGAAGGAGATGGACGACCACAAGACGGTGTCCGTCTCGCGCATCTACGTCCCGAACGAGTACACGATCTACCTCTCCACGGCCGACCGCGAGCAGTTCGACAGCTACGAGACCTCGCTCCTGTCCGAGCTCGAGGAGTACCTCGTCGAGCACGCGAAGCGTGAGAGCTACGCGCTGCTGACCGCGCCGCTCGTGAAACTCGAGACGGACGACGATCTCGCCGTCGGCGAGTTCGGGATCTCGACGCGGGTGATGCAGCCGCGGCGCGCCCGTCACGGCCCCGAGGAGCCGCCGGACGAGCGGCTCGTTCCCGGCGCGACCGTCGTGTACAAGCCGGGCGGCGTGGACGACGAGCCCGTCGCCGAGGCTCCCCCGCGCGACGAAGGGAGCCGCGTCGCGGTGCTGGTCTGGCGCGGCCAGCGGCAGCGCGTCGAGCGGGACATCGCCGTGATCGGCCGGGGACGCGACTGCGACATCGTCGTCGACGACGCGAACGTCTCCCGCCGCCACGCCGAGCTCCGGCGCGAGGGTCCCGCGTTCTGGCTCGTCGACCTCGACTCGACCAACGGCGTCGAGGTGAACGGCAGGCGCCTCCGGCGCGCAAAGCTCGAGGACGGCGACACGTTCGTCGTCGGGGAGACCGAGATCGCCTTCTCGACGGAGGCGGAATAGGTGATCCTCGCCTCGACGGCGCTCCAGGAGGCGCTGCTCGCGTTGAAGATCGCCTTCCTCGTGCTCCTGTACCTGTTCATCTGGCGGATCGTCCGGACCGTCGGCCGCGACCCGCGCCCGTCGCAGGAGAGCTTCGTGCTCCGGCCCGCGCCCCCGGCCGGCGGCGAGCCCGCCGCGCAGGCGCAGACACCGTCCCGCCCCCGGCTCGTCGTCGCCGGCAGCCAGGTGCTGCAGGTCGGCAGCGAGCTCGAGCTCGACTCCACGTCCTTCACGATGGGCCGAAGCGACGAGAACGACATCTCCATCGACGGCGACGAGTTCGCCTCGGCGCGGCATCTGCGGATCGAGCCGCGCCGCGACGGCGTCTGGGTGCACGACCTCGGCTCGACGAACGGCACCTTCGTGAACGGCGAGCGGATCGACGGGCCGCGCCGCCTCGCGAACGGCGACGTCGTCAGCGTCGGCGCGACGGACCTGAGGTTCGACGAATGACGATCGGCGCGTTCACGGCCGCGACCGACACCGGCCGCAAGCGGCGTCGCAACGAGGACGCGTACGTCGTTGAGCCGCCGCTGTTCGCCGTCGCCGACGGCATGGGCGGCGCGCAGGCCGGCGAGGTGGCGTCGAGGCTCGCCGCCGCCGCGCTGTCGGACACGGATTCCGGCTCGCTGTCGGGCACCGAGCGGGTGACGGCGCTCTTCCAGGAGGCGAACCGTCGCGTGTACGAGCGCTCGGCCACCGACCCGGCCGTCTCCGGGATGGGGACGACGATGACGGTGGCGCTCGTCGAGGGCGACGAGGTCGTGATCGGTCACGTCGGCGACTCGCGCGCCTACCGGCTCCGCGACGGCCGGATCGAGCAGCTCACGGACGACCACTCGCTCGTCAACGAGCTGATCAAGAGCGGGAAGCTGTCGCCGGAGGAGGCCGAGACGCATCCGCAGCGCGCGGTGATCACGCGTGCGCTCGGCACCGACCCGGACGTCGACGTCGACGCGTTCGCCGTGTCGGCGCAGGAGGGCGACGTCTTCCTGATCTGCTCGGACGGGCTGACGACGATGCTGGACGACGAGCACATCCTCGCGCTGCTCGAGAGCAACCTCGACGACTTGCCCAAGGCGGGGAAGGCGCTGGTCGCCGCGGCGAACCGCAGCGGCGGCGAGGACAACATCACCGTCGTCGCGTTCCAGATCGCCGCTCCTCCCCCCGAGCCGGACGAGGACGTGGGCGAGACACTGACGCTCCCGGCGGTGGACCCCGAGCTCGAGGACACGATCGTCGGCGGGCCGGCGCCGGATGCCGAGGCGGCGGTCGCGCACGGCCCCACACCCGCGGCCGCGCGCATGCGGCTCGCGCTGACGATGATCGGCCTGCTCGCTCTCGCCGCCATCCTGCTCGTCTGGGGGCTGGTGCGCTGAGCTACCGCAACCGGGAGCTCCTCAACCTCGTCGCCGTCGGACTCCTCACGGCGGTTGGCTTCGCGAGCGTCTACATCTCCGAGCAGTCGAAGATCTCCGGCGCGTCGCTGACGTACGCCGTCTTCTTCCTCGCGCTGTACCTGGCCGCGCACATCGTCGCCCGCGTCACCGTGCCGCGCGCCGACCCGTACCTGCTGCCGCTCGCGGGGCTGCTCACGGCCGTCGGCCTCACCGAGATCTATCGCCTCGGCCCGGCCAATGCGTTCAAGCAGGGACTCTGGATCGTGATCGCCGTCGCCGTGTTCGCGGGGACGCTGATCTGGCTGCGGCGCGACTACCGCGTGCTCGAGAACTACAAGTACCTGTTCGGGCTCAGCGCGATCGCGCTGCTGTTCATGCCGCTGCTGCCGGGGATCGGCCAGACGGTGAACGGCGCGCGGCTCTGGGTCCACGCCGGCGGGCTGCAGTTCCAGCCGGGCGAGTTGGGGAAGATCGCGCTGATCGTCTTCCTCGCGGCGTATCTGCGGGAGAAGCGCGAGGTGCTGGCGCAGGGCCGGTTGAAGGACTGGGGGCCGCTGCTTGTCATCTGGGGTGCGGCGATGATGGTGCTGTTCGTCACCGCCGACCTTGGCAGCGCGCTCCTCTACTACGGGATCTTCCTCGCGATGCTCTACCTCGCGACTGCGCGGCTGTCGTTCGTCGCGGTCGGGCTCGGACTCTTCCTCGCAGGCTCTGTCGCCGTCTACAAGGGCACGCCGCACGTGCGCGACCGGGTGACGAACTGGCTGCATCCGTGGACGACGCACGCGGTCTACTGCCCGCTCAGCGGCGGGAGGGCGCTGCGGCAGGACTGCCAGAGCTACCAGGAGGTGCAGTCGCTCTACTCGATCGCGCACGGCGGCTTCGGCGGCACCGGCCTCGGGAGCGGCACGTTCACGAACGCCGCGGGGCATCAGATCATCCCGGACCTCAACACCGACTTCATCTACTCGGCGCTCGCACAGGAGCTCGGGTTGATCGGCGCGGCCGCGCTCGTGCTCCTCTACATGGTGTTCGTGCTGCGCGGGTTCCGCGTCGCGCTGATGGCCGGCGAGGGCTTCTCGAAGCTGCTCGCGGCCGGGCTGACCTTCGGCCTCGCGCTGCAGACGTTCATCATCATCGGCGGGATCCTGCGCGTCATTCCGCTCACGGGAATCACGCTGCCGCTCGTCTCGTACGGCGGCTCGAGCGTGCTCTCGAACTTCCTCGTGCTCGCGGGGCTGATGCTCGTCTCCGACCGGGCCAACCGTGAGGTGGACCCGTCGTGAACAGGCAGCTGCGGCGGCTCGCGCTCGTCACCGTGCTGATGCTCGTCGTGCTCGTCGGCGCGACGACGTACTGGCAGGCGTGGGCGGCCGGCGGGCTCCAGGACAAGCAGGACAACGCGATCGAGCGCGTCATCCAGTTCACGATCCAGCGCGGGCTGATCGTCCCCGAGAGCGGCAAGGTCACCTTCGCCGCGAACCGGAAGGTGCGCGTGAAGGGGCAGACGTTCTTCTTCCGCCGCTATCCGACGCTCGGGCTCGCCGCGCAGACGATCGGCTACTCCACCGCATCGCGCTCGCAGGCGGGTCTGGAGCAGTCGATGAACGACTACCTCACCGGCTCGAACACGAACCTCAGCAACGCGTTCCAGCGGCAGCTCGACCGGCTCGGCGGCGGAACCGTGAAGGGGAACAAGCTCGTGCTCAGCCTCGATCCCTCGGCGCAGGCGCTCGCGATGAAGCAGCTCGGCCACAACTGCGGCGCCGTCGTGGCGATGAACATCAAGACGGGCGCGGTGCTCGTGCTCGCGTCGACGCCGACGTACAACCCGAACCTGATCGACCAGCCTGGCGGCTATGCGAAGGTGCTGAAGATCCGCGGCGGCTGCGGCAGTGCGTCGGCGCTCCTCCCCCGCACGACGAAGGGGCTGTACACGCCGGGCTCCACCTTCAAGATGATCACCGCTGCGGCCGCGCTCGACACCGGCAAGTTCAAGCCGTGGTCGCGCTTCTACGACCCGGGCTACTGCACCGAGTACGGGAAGCCTGTCTCGAACGCAGGGAACCCGGACCAGGGCGGCACCGAGGTGTTCGGCAACGTCACGCTCGCACAGGGCTTCCAGCACTCGATCAACTCCGTCTTCTGCAACGTCGGCAAGGCGCTGGGCGCGAAGACGGTGCTCGACTACGCGAAGCGGTTCGGCTTCTACTCGACGCCTCCGCTGGAGACGCCGGCGGACGAGCGCGCGCCGAGCGGGCTCTACACCTACACGAAGAAGGGTCGCGTGCTCTTCAACCCGCGCGATCCCAACACCGCCGTCGACCCGGGCCGCCTCGCGTTCGGGCAGGAGCGGATGCTGGCGACGCCGCTGCAGATGGCGATGGTCGCCGCGACGATCGCGAACAAGGGCGTCGTGCCGCGGCCGTACGTCGTCCAGCGGATCGTCGGCCCCGACGGCTCGATCGTGCGTGACACGAAGTCGAGCAATCTCGGCCGCGCGATCAAGCCGAAGACCGCCGCCGAGCTGAACGCGATGATGGTCTCGGTCGTCCAGGGCGGCACCGGTACCGCCGCACAGATCCCGGGCGTGCTCGTCGCCGGCAAGACCGGAACGGCGGAGACCGGCGTCCCCAACGTCTACACGGCGTGGTTCGTCTGCTTCGCCCCCGCCGACAACCCGCGCTACGCCGTCGCGGTCGTTCTCGAGAAGCAGCTGAACGGCTTCGGCGGGGTCGTTTCGGCCCCGATCGCCAAGGCAGTGCTGCAGAACCTCCTCCATGGCTGAGCATCCCACTACCCTTTACTGACCCCGTGGCCTCCCTGGACCCGCTCATCGGCTCGTTCTTCGACGGTCGCTACAAGATCGTGCGGAAGCTCGGCGCCGGCGGCATGGCCAACGTCTACCTCGCCGAGGACCAGGAGCTGGGCCGCCGCGTCGCCATCAAGATCCTCAACGACCGCCACGCGAACGACGACCAGTTCGTCGAGCGCTTCCGCCGCGAGGCGAAGAACGCCGCGGCGCTGTCGCATCCGAACATCGTCTCGATCTACGACCGCGGCGAGGCGGAGGGGACGTACTACATCGCCATGGAGTACCTCGACGGCCGCTCGCTCAAGGAGCTGATCGTCACCCGTGGGCCGGCACCGGTTCCGGTGGCCATCGAGTACGCGCGGCAGATTCTCTCCGCGTTGCGCTTCGCGCATCGCCACGGAATCGTCCACCGCGACATCAAGCCCCACAACGTCCTCGTCGACGGCGAGGGCCGCGTGAAGGTGACGGACTTCGGCATCGCGCGCGCCGGTGCGAGCCAGATGACCGAGGTCGGCTCGATCGTCGGCACCGCCCAGTACCTCTCGCCGGAGCAGGCGCGCGGGACGAATGTCGACCAGCGCTCCGACCTCTACTCGCTCGGCGTCGTGCTGTACGAGCTGCTGACCGGTTCGGCTCCGTTCGGGGGCGACACGCCCGTCGAGATCGCGATGAAGCATCTGTCGCAGGTGCCGGAGCCGCCGTCGGCGAAGCGGCCGAACCTTCCGCACGATCTCGACCTCCTCGTCATGCGCGCGCTCGCGAAGGATCCGGACGAGCGCTACCAGAGCGCGGAGGAGATGGACGCCGACCTGGAGCGGGTTGCGCGTGGCGTCTCCGTCTCGCGGGAGACGGAGGAGTCGGCGACGCAGATCCTGTCGGCGCAGACCGGTCCGATGGCCGCGACCGCGGCGACGATGATCGCGCCGCCGCCACGCGCGATCGCCCCCGCGCAGCCTCCGCCGGCCGGGCCCCCGCAGGTCTACTACGACCTGGACGAGCCGATCCACCGGCGGCCGATCTGGCCGTGGATCGCGGCGTTCGCGTTCGTGCTCGGCGCCGGCATCGGCGGCTGGTTCCTCTACCAGCAGATCTCGAAGAAGATCTCGTCGAACGCGCCGGTCGCGGTCGAGTACTACATCAACCTCAGCCAGGCGGATGCCGAGGCGAAGATCCAGGAGATCGGTCTCACACCGGACGTGCAGAAGGGGCCGAACGTCGACACTGCGCCCGGCCTTGTCTACAAGCAGGAGCCGACCGAGGGCAACAAGATCCCGAAGGGCAACCCGGTCACGATCTGGATCTCGACCGGGAAGCCGAAGGTGGCGGTGCCGACGCTCGTCGGCCAGCAGGAGACCGATGCGGTCAACCAGCTGAAGGCGCTGCACCTGAAACCGGACGTGCACGGCGTCAACTCGAACACGCTTGCGAACCAGGTCACGGCGCAGGACCCGAAGGCCGGCACGAAGCTCGTCGTCGGGAGCTCGGTGCGGATCAACGTCTCGAAGGGGCCGGCGCCGGTGCCCGTACCGAGTGTCGTCGGCAGCCCGATCGACCAGGCGACCGCGACGCTGCAGGCGGCCGGATTCAACTCGGCGCCGACGTTCGTCGACTCGAACCAGCCGGCGAACTCCGTCGTCAGCCAGAGCCCGGGCGCCGGCTCGACGGCGGCGAAGGGCTCGACCGTGAGTCTGACGGTCTCGAAGGGGCCGAAGACGACGCAAGTGCCGGACGTGACGAACCTCGACGTCGCCACCGCCACGAACAACATCCAGGCGGCGAACCTCAAGGTGCGCATCGTCAACGTCACCGTGACGGATCCGTCCCAGGACGGGATCGTCCAGAGTCAGAACCCGCAGGGAAATACGCAGGCGCCGGTGAACTCGACGGTCACGATCAACGTCGGCCGCTTCACTGGGGCCACGACGACCGATACGACGCCGACACCGTGACTGCGCCGGCGTGAAGGGGCGCACGCGGGTCGGGATCCTCGCCGGCGGGCGCTCGAGCGAGCACGACATCTCGCTCGCGTCGGCCCGCTCGGTACTGGAGGCGCTCGACCCGGAGCGGTACGAGGTCGTGAGCGTCGCCATCGGCCGTGACGGCCGGTGGGCGCTGGACAGCGGCTCTTCGGGACACGCCCTGGGGTCAGACCCCGGGACGGGTCCGGCGGAGACGCTGCCTGTTCCGGCCGAGGGCGGCACGCTCGCCGCGCTCGCGTCGGTCGACGTCGTGCTGCCGATCCTGCACGGCCCGTTCGGCGAGGACGGGACGGTGCAAGGTCTGCTCGAGCTCGCGGACATCCCGTACGTCGGCTCCGGCGTCGCCGGCTCGGCGCTCGCGATGGACAAGGACCTGTTCAAGAAGATCATGCGCGACAGCGGCATCCCCGTCGCCCGCCATCACACGATCCGGCTCGGCGATCCGGTCGCGAATCCGTTCGGCTACCCGGTCTTCGTCAAGCCGGCGCGGCTCGGCTCCTCTGTCGGCATCTCCAAGGCGCACGACGAGGCGGAGCTCGTGCCCGCCGTCGAGCTTGCGCGCCGTCACGACGAGAAGGTGCTCGTCGAGGAGTTCGTCTCCGGGATGGAAGTCGAGTGCGGCGTGCTCGGCAACCGGCAGCCGCCGCCCGTCGCGTCGCTCCCGGGGCGCATCGACACGCTCGAGCACGAGTGGTACGACTTCGCCTCGAAGTACGACACGGACGGGATGGAGCTCGTGATCCCGCCGGAGCTGCCGCAGGCCACCATCGAGCTGGTGCAGCAGCGCGCCGTGGAGGCGTTCGTCGCGGGCGAGTGCGAGGGAATGGCGCGCGTCGACTTCTTCGTCCGCGACGACGGAGAGGTGATCCTGAACGAGCTGAACACGATCCCCGGCTTCACCGCGACGAGCGTGTACGCGAAGCTCTTCGACGCGTCGGGTGTCCCGTACGCGGAGCTGCTCGACCGGCTGATCGCGCTCGCGCTCGAACGGCACGAACGTCGTTCGCGCCTGGAGTACTAGCCCGCCGCCGTCACCTCGTTCACGTGGGCGACGTCGCCCGGCGGGAGCGCCGTGATCCAGACGACGTAGTAGCGGGCGGTCGCACCGTTCAGCGTGAACGTCGCCGAGCGGCCGACAGTCTGCGACGGCGAGTCGTCGCTGAAGGGCCCGGATACGGAGTCGCCCGACATGATCCGCGCCGTGTACCCCGGTGTGTCCGTCGTCACCCTGAGGATGCCGACCTTCACGGAGCTGCCCGCGTCGAGCACGAGTCCGACTCCCGGCTTGAGGCCGCCGAATTCCGGCGAGTCGTAGGTCTCCGTCGTCCAGAACGTCGCCTGGTCGCCGTCCGTCGCCTTGCCCGCGTCGCCGTTGTGCTCGCCGCCGGTGCCGTCCGGGTCGTAGCCCGTCACGCCCTGTAGCGACACCGCACCGCTCCCGCCCGGGCCGGCCGCGCCCTGCGGGCTGCCCCCGTTCGCCGAGAGCACGAGCACGGCGACGACGGCCGCGACGATCGCGAGTCCGAGCACCGCTGCGAGCAACGGCATCCGCCCCCGCGGCCGCCGGGCCACGCGCGTCGCGGGCGGCGCCGATTCCACGCGCGGCGGCGGGAGCGGCGGGACGACCATCGTCCGCTCCGTGTCGGTCGCGTCGACGTCGGCGAGGCAGGCGCGCAGCTCCGCAGCGAAGGCGGCCATCGAGTCGAACCGCCGCTCCGGGTCCTTCTGCAGCGCCAGCGCCACCGCAGCTGCGAGGCGCGCCGGAACGTCGGGCCGCCGCTCCAGCAGGCTCGGCGGCGTCTCGTTGACGTGCTGCAGCGCGACGACGACCTGGTTCCCGCCCGGGAACGGAACCTCTCCCGCCAGCAGCTCGTAGAGCACGACGCCGAGGGAGTAGACGTCGGCCGTCGGGGTGACGTGCAGGCCGCTCGCCTGCTCCGGAGAGAGATAGCTGCTCGTGCCGAGCACGGTTCCGGTCAGCGTCAGCCCGCTCTCGGCGTCGAGCGAGCGCGCGATTCCGAAGTCCGTCACCTTGATCTCGCCGTCGCGGCTGAGCAGGACGTTCTGCGGCTTCACGTCGCGATGCACGACGCCGTGCTCGTGCGCGAATGCCAGGCCGTCCGCCACCGCGAGCGCGATCTCGAGCGCGCGTCGCACGGGCAGCGGCCCGGTGCGGTCGAGGAGCTGCTTCAGGCTCTCGCCGTCGACGTACTCGAAGACGATGTACTGGCGGCCGTCCTCCTCGAACCGGTCGATCACCGTGACGACGTTCGGATGCGAGAGCTGCGCGACCGCGCGCGCCTCGTGGCGGAACCGGCTGACGTGCTCGTCGTCCGCGCCGAGCCGCTCGTGCAGCACCTTCAGCGCGACGTTCCGCTCGAGCTGGCGGTCGTGCGCCCGGTAGACGCTGGACATTCCGCCGGTGCCGACGAGCTCTCCGAGCTCGTACCGGCCGGCGATCAAGTCGCCCACAGGCCTACCCAAACGAGGCTTCGAGCGCTTCCTCCCAGACGTCGAGCGCCTCGGCGAGCTCGGCATCCGTGATCACCAGCGGGCAGAGCACACGGTTGCAGTTCGAGTGGATCCCTGCCTTGAGCAGCAGCAGCCCGCGCTCGGCGGCCTCCTCCGCGACCCGCGACGCCAGCTCCGGGGCCGGCTCCTTCGTGACCGGGTCGACGACGTACTCCATGGCCAGCATCGCGCCGAGGCCGCGGACGTCGCCGATCTGCGGAAAACGCTCCTGCCATCCGAGCATCCTGCCGCGAATGACCTCTCCGATGCGGTCGGCACGCTCCACGAGCTGCTCGTCCTCGAAGACGTCGAGGACGGCCAGCGCTGCCGCCTGCGCGACCGGGTTACCGACGTAGGTGCCGCCGACCGCCGAATCGCCGGGCGCATCCATGATCGCCGCCTTCCCGAGCACGCCGGAGAGCGGCAGCCCTGCGGCGATCGACTTGGCGACGATCAGCAGGTCCGGCTCGATCCCGTAGTGCTCGATGGCGAACATCTTCCCGGTGCGCCCGAAGCCGGTCTGCACCTCGTCCACGACCATGACGATGCCGTGGCGGTCGCAGAGCGCGCGTACGCCTTCCATGAACGCCTGCGGCGCGACGATGAAGCCGCCCTCGCCCTGAACCGGCTCGAGCACGATCGCCGCGACCGTCTCCGGCGCGACCTGCGTCACGAGCGCGCGCTCCAGCGCGCCCAGCGCGTCGGCGGTGGTGATGCCGCGGTACTCGTTCGGGAACGGAACGCGATAGACCTCCGGCGCGAACGGTCCGAGCCCTGCCTTGTACGGATGTGTCTTGGACGTCAGCGTCAGCGACAGCAGCGTTCGTCCGTGGAATGCGCCTTCGAACGCGATCACGGCGGGACGGCCCGTGTACGCGCGCGCGAACTTCACGCTGTTCTCGACCGCCTCGGTGCCGGCGTTGAAGAACGCCGCCTTCGCGGGGCCGCGGAACGGCGCGAGCGCGAGCAGCCGCTCGGCGAGGGTGACGTACACCTCGTACGGGACGATCGTGAAGTCGGTGTGGAAGAAGCGCGCCGCCTGCTCCTGCACCGCCTCCACGACTCTCGGGTGCGCGTGGCCGACATTGAGGCAGCCGACACCGCCGGCGAAGTCGACGAACGTGTTGCCGTCGACGTCGGTGAGCATGGCGCCGCGACCCTCGGCCGCGACGATGGGCAGATAGAGCGACAGCGGGGAGGCGACCGACAGCTCCTTGCGCGCGATGATCTCGCGGGAGCGGGGGCCCGGAATCTCCGTCGCGAGGTGGATCGAGCGGGTTACAGCCATGGGCTCAGGATATCCGACTGCATGGACGAATAATCGGCATACAGTCGCCCAGCCTGGAGATCCGTCTAGAGATGCGGCGCGTAGAGCGGGGGAAGCGGCGGCGGCGGGCCGGCGGCGAGCGCCTTCTTCGTGTAGATCCCGGCCGCGTTCCAGAGCATGAAGCCGCCCGCGTCGTAGTCGCGGGCGGCCTGCACCTGGGCGGCGACGTCGGCCGCGGTGTATCTCCGCCCGAGTGAGAAGTCCTGGAGCCACGGGACGATCTGCGCCGGCGTGCCGGCGAGCTTCGTGCGGAAGTCGCGGAGCGAGTACGAGACGGTCTTGCCCGGCGCCGCATTCGGGTCCGGGAGGTTGTACTCGCCCGAGACGTAGTGCGACGGGTACGTCATCGGGTAGATCGTGTCGACCACCTCGCCGATCTGCCCCGGCGTCTGGCCGATGCCGAGGTTGTGCGTGGCGGAGAGACCGAAGACGTCGGCGGAGACGCGGACGCCGAGCGGGTGCAGCCGCGACGCCGCGTAGCGCAGGAACGCGGCGACCGTCTCTCCCATCGGCTGCGTGTGCACGCCGGGGTAGCGGATGATCGAGACGTCGCCGTCGCTCGGGAAGCGCACGTAGTCGAACTGGATCTCGTCGAAGCCCGCCTTCGCCGCGGCGACCGCGACGTCGACGTCGTAGCGCCACGCCGCCTTCGAGTACGGATTGAGCCAGCCGAGCCCGCCGCTCGTGTGCCAGAGCGCGCCGGTGTTCGTGCGCACCGCAAGCTCCGGGTGCCTGGCCGACGTGAGCGGATCCTCGAAGGTGACGACGCGTCCGATCAGGTAGACGCCGGCACGGTGAACCTGTGCAGCGGTTGCACGCGCGTCGTAGAACGGCCGCGCGGCGCCGTCGTCGACCGCCATCGCCGGCGCGCCCTTGACGAAGCCGACCTCGCCGTTCTCGTCCTTCACGTCGAGCTCGATCGTGTTCAGCCCGTCCTTGCGCAGCGCGAGGTACGACGCGAGCTTTCCGGGGATCCCGGCGAGGTCCATCGTCACGTGCACGCCGCGGATCTCCTGCGGAAGTGTCGAGTGGAACGGGCTCACGACCGCCGCGGACTCGACCGGGTGCAGCGTGACCGCGCCCGAGCCGGACAGGAGCGAGCCGAGCAGCGCCGAGAAGACGACGATGCCGGCGACGATCGCGAGCGCGGTGAGCCGCCGCCGCCGAACCTGCCGCCGGCGCGTCTCGACACGCTGCTCCCGCAGCGCGGCCCGGTCCATGTCGCTGACGGTCGCCATGGAGGTCCAGAATGGTAGTTGCCGGATGCACGATCCCGCCGCCGTAGAATCGATTTCGTGGTCCTCTCCGATGCCACCATCGCGCGCTGTCTCGCCGAGGGGCGGATCGAGATCGAGCCGTACGAGCCGTCGCTGCTGCAGCCGTCGAGCGTCGACGTCCGCGTCGACCGGCTCTTCCGCGTCTTCCACAACAATCGCTATCCGTACATCGACGTGAAGGTCGAGCAGGAGGAGCTGACGGAGCTGGTCACGGTCGAGGGCGACCATCCGTTCGTGCTCCATCCCGGCGAGTTCGTGCTCGGCTCGACGCTCGAACGGATCCGGCTCCCCGACGACCTCGTCGCCCGGCTCGAGGGCAAGAGCTCGCTCGGCCGGCTCGGACTGCTCATCCACTCGACAGCCGGCTTCATCGATCCGGGCTGGGACGGACACGTGACGCTCGAGCTGTCGAACGTCGCGAACCTGCCGATCACCATCTATCCCGGGATGAAGATCGGGCAGATCTCGTTCATGCAGATGACCGAGCCGGCGAAGACGCCGTACGGCTCCTCCGAGATCGGGTCGAAGTACAAGGGCCAGACCGGGCCGACGCCGAGCCGGTACTACAAGAACTTCGAGTCGGGCGAATGACGGTTCTCGTCATCGGGGGCACCGGCTTCATCGGGGGTCACGTCGTACACGCTCTGCGTGCGCGCGAGCTGCCCGTCCGTGCGCTCGTCCGCGATCCGCGGCGGGCGTCGCGGCTCGCGACGTGGGGAGCCGAGCTGGTCGAGGGCGACGTCGCCGACTCGGGGTCGCTCGCCGCGGCGTGCGACGGGGTCGACACGGTCGTCCATCTCGTCTCGATCCTCACCGGGAAGCGGGCCGAATTCGAGCGGGTGATGGCGCAGGGGACACGCGACCTCGTTGCCGCGGCGAAGGAGGCGGGCGTGCGGCGGTTCGTGCTGACGAGCGCGCTCGGGCTGGACGAGCGGTCGCGCGACGCGGTTCCGTACTTCGCCGCCAAGTGGGAGATGGAGGCAGCGGTGCGGGAGTCCGGTCTCGAGCACGTGATCTTCCGTCCGAGCTTCGTCTTCGGGAAGGACGGGGGCGCACTCCAGGTGTTCACGCGGCTCGCGCGGCTCGCACCGGTGACGCCGATCGTCGGCGACGGCACGGGGCGCATGCAGCCGATCTGGGTCGAGGACGTCGCCGAATACTTCGCCCGGTCGCTCGACCCTGTGCTCCCTGACCTCGGGAGCGGCGTCGTCGAGCTGGGCGGTCCCGACGCCGTCACGTGGAACGACTTCTGGGGCCGGCTGAAGCGCGTCATGGGCAAGCGGCGCCCGTCCGTGCACGTCCCGGTCGGGCTCATGCGCGTCCAGGCCGCGGTGATGGAGCGCTTCCCGAACCCACCGGTCACGCGCGACCAGCTGACGATGCTCGAGCTCGGAGACAACGTCGTCACCGATCCGGCTCCCGCCGCGGCGTTCGGCATCGAGCTGGTCCCGCTCGACGAGCAGCTGCGCCGCGCCGTCTCCTAGCGCTGCTCGTGCTCGAGCAGCCAGCGCTTCACATCGAGGCCGCCGCCGAAGCCGGTCAGCGAGCCGTCCGCGCCGACGAGGCGGTGGCAGGGAAGAACGATCGGAAGCGGGTTGGCGCCGTTCGCCGCGCCGACTGCGCGGGCCGCGCGGGGGACGCCGAGTCGTCGTGCCTGCTCGCCGTAGCTCCGCGTCTCGCCGTACGGGATCTCGGCGAGCCCGAGCCATGCGCGGCGCTGGAAGTCCGTGCCCTCGAGCTCGAGCGGCAGATCGAACGTCCTGCGCGTGCCGGCGAAGTACTCCCGGAGCTGCTGTGCCGCCGCCGCGAGCACTCCTTCGTCCCCGCCCGCGCCGGGCTCTCCCGGCCAGAGGATCCGGCGCAGCCCGCGCTCCGATGCGACGAGTCCGAGCGGGCCGATCGGCGTGTCGACGTGCACCTCAATAGATTGCACGCATGAGCAGTCGCGGCGTCGTCTACGCGGACCCGGATGCGCGGCCCGCCGTCGAGGAGATCACGCTCGATCCACCAGGGTCGCGCGAGGTGCAGGTGCGCGTCGAGGCCTGCGGGGTCTGCCACAGCGACCTGCACGTGGTCGAGACGCGCGGCTGGGGACTGCCGTTCCCGATCCTGCTCGGCCACGAGGGCGCCGGGGTCGTCGAGGAGGTCGGCGAGGGGGTGGCCACGCTCGCACCCGGCGACCGCGTCGTGATCGCGTGGCGCGCGCCCTGCGGCGATGCGTGTCCCGCGTGCCTGCGCGGCGATCCGCGCCGCTGCTCGAACAACCTTCGCGCGCGGCGGCGGCTGCATCGCGCGTCCGACGGCGCGTTGCTCGCGCCGGTTCTTCGCTGCGGCTGCTTCGCCGACCGGACGATCGTGCACGAGGCCTGCGCGGTGAAGGTGCCGGAGGAGCTTCCGGTGGAGCAGGCGTGCCTGATTGCGTGCGGCTTCTCGACCGGTGCGGGTGCGGCCCTGTGGGCGACGCCGGTGCGGCCGGGCTCGTCCGTCGCGGTGATCGGCTGCGGCGGCGTCGGACTGGCGGTGGTGCAGGGCGCACGACTCGCCGGCGCGGAACGGATCGTCGCCGTCGACGTGCAGCCGCAGAAGCTCGCGTACGCGCTCGAGCTTGGTGCAACGGACGCGGTCGACGCCTCTACCGGCGACGCGGTCGCGCAGGTCCGCGAGCTGACCGGTGGCGCGGGAGTGGAGTTCTCGTTCTCCGCGATCGGCCCGCCGGGCGGGCTCGTCGACGCGGTGCGGATGTGCGCCTACGCCGGAACGGCGACGCTCGTCGGCGTGCCGCCGCCGGGGCTGACGCTCGACCTCGATCCCGCGGTGGACCTGTTCGGGCCGAAGGTGACGATCGCCGTCACGCACGGCGGCGACACGATCCCGCAGGAGGACTTCCCGTACCTCGCCCGCGAGGCGCTCGCCGGCCGGCTCGACCTCGAGCGTTTCGTCACCGCCGAGATCGGCCTCGACGAGGTGCCGCAGGCGCTCGACGAGCTCCACGCCGCGCGCGGGATCCGGACAGTGGTGCGGCTCTAGAAGGAACGGTGCGCGGCCGCGGCTTCCGCCTCGTCGACGGCATGGCCGTCACGCGAGACGTAGCCGTCCTTGCCGCCGACGACGAAGACGATCGCATCCTCGTCGAAGGGGTTCCAGACCTTCCGCGGCGTCGTCGACGCGCAGTGGAACAGCCCGCCCTCTTCGAGGTCGCGGGTCTCGCCCTCGACCTCGACGCGGACGCGGCCCCGATGGACGAAGTACAGCTCGTCCTGCGTGTCGTGGTAGTGGAAGAAGCCCTCGTATCCGGCCGGAAGGACGGTCGCGTTCACGCCGAACGCGGTCACGCCGAGCGGCTGGCGGATCTTGCGGAAGCCCGGCCCCTCGCCGAGCTCGTCCAGTGACGAGAAGGCGTGGCTCATGCGGGCTCGTCTCCGGATGTGCAGGCCGGCGACGTCTCGGCGAGCGGCAGCCGTCCGAGCAGCTCGGCGAGGGTGCCGTGCTCCTTGGCGCTGAACCGCGATCCGAACAGCTCCTCGATGTCGGCGCGGTGCATCTTCTGCGCCTCCTCGAACTTGGCGAGGCCGGAGTCGGTCAGCACCGCGTACGTCACGCGGGCGTCGGAGTCGCAGCGCGCCTTGTCCACCCACCCGGCGCGCTCGAGCCCGTCGAGCAGGCGCGTGATCCCGGAGGCGGTGAGGATGACCGTCCGGGCGAGGTCGACTCTCCGCAGTCGGCGGTCGGGCGCGAAGTAGAGCTGCACGAGCACGTCGTAGTCGCTCAGCGTCAGTCCGTGCTGCGCCTCGAGGCGGCCGGAGAGCTCGCGCGTCACCGCCGCATGCGCCCGGAGGAAGCGGATCCAGGCGGCCAGACCCGGCTCCGTAACAACTTGTGTGCTCAATACTTGACTTTGCAAGATTCCCTCGGTAAGATCTTTGACATCGCAAGTATATACTCAGTTTCTCCAGGAGGCAAGAGCATGTCCGCAGTCACCAGCACCACCACTGAATTCGCTCCGGCCGGCACGTGGGGCGCCGATCCCGTGCATTCGCACGTCGGTTTCGAGGTCGAGTACGCCGGCGTCAACACCTTCCGCGGCAGCTTCGCCGACTTCTCCGTCGCCCTCACCGGCGGCTCGGAGCCCACACTCGAGGGCTCGGCCAAGGTCGCGAGCGTCGACGTGAAGGACGAGAACCTCAACGGCCATCTCCAGAACCCCGACTTCTTCGACGCCGCCCGCTATCCGGAGATCGCTTTCAAGGCGACCGAGCTGCACCGCCTCGACGACAACACCGTCCAGGGCACCGGCGAGCTGACGATCAAGGGCGTCACGCAGCAGGTCGGTGTCGAGGGCACGATCGCGGCCGCTCCGGTCACCGACCCGATGGGTCGCGAGCGCCTCGGTCTCCGGCTCGAGACGACGATCGACCGCACCGAGTACGGCGTCAGCTGGAACGCGCCGAACCAGACCGGCGGCGGCGACTATGTCGCCAACAACGTGAAGCTCGTCGTCGAGCTCGCTCTGGTCAAGGCGGAGGCGTAAGGATGAAGGTCCTCGCCGTTTCGGGAAGTCTGCGTCGCAACTCGCACAACACGCAGCTCCTGCGCGCGGCCGCCGAGCTCGCGCCCGAGGAGATCGAGGTCGAGCTCTGGGACGGAGTGCGCGACCTGCCGCTCTACGATCAGGATCTCGAGGCCGGGGAGCTGCCCGAGTCGGTTCGCCGGCTTCGTGAGGAATGGGGCGCGGCCGACGCGATCCTCTTCTCGACGCCGGAGTACAACGGCTCGGTTCCCGGCGTGCTGAAGAACGCGATCGACTGGGCGTCGCGCCCGGTGCGCGAGTCGGCCCTGACGAACAAGACGGTCGCCGTGATCGGCGCCAGTCCCGGCCAGTTCGGCGCCATGTGGGCGCAGGCCGATCTCCGCAAGATCCTCGGGGTCGCGGGCGCCCGCGTCGTCGGCGACGAGCTTCCGGTCGCGCGTGTGCAGGAGAAGCTCGACCCAGAAGGCCGGCTGCTCGACGGCGAGCTCGAGGGGCGGCTGCGGCTGCACCTCGAGGTGCTCGCGGCCGAGGCCGCACCGGCGATCGCCGTCTAGGGCTCGTACCAGGCGGCGGTTCCGCTCCAGTCGTGGAGTCCGTAGTAGTCCAAGCCGCCGCCGACGTTCGCCACGAATCTGCTGCGGTTCGTGGCGACGTCGAGCAGGCGGAGCTGCTCCGGCGCGCCGTAGCGGGTCGCGTGCTCGACGTACAGGAGCTCCCGTCCGTCGCCCGAGAAACGTGCACCTTCGAACGAGAGGCGGTCGCGCGGTGCGCCGAACAGCACCGAGCCGCTTGCGCCGGGCCGAAGCAGCCAGAGCGTCCGGGCCGACGAGTCGATGAACCCGTCCTCGTCGCCCGGCGTCACGGTCGCCGTGGCGGCGATCGTGCTGCCGTCGGGCGAGCACGACGGGTCGAACCAGCTGTGCGAAGCGTCGGCGCCGACCCCGCTCGCCGTCCAGGAGCCCTCCGTGAAGAGCTCGAGCGACTTGTGGGCGCTCACGTAGCGGTCGAAGCCGGCGACGACAAGCACGCGACCCGGACCGCAAGGCACGACGAACTGCGGCGTCCGTAGGACCAGCGGGGCGAGCGTGACGGCCGGTCCGCCGGCGGCTGGGACGGCGAGGAGCGGCAGTCCGTCCGCTGCGATCGAGCCCGACTCGAACGTGTCGGTCCAGAACAGGATCCAGCGGCCGTCGGGCGTCCAGCGGGCGAGCTCCGGCGGCCCGTCGTGGGCGTTCGACCGGTAAAGCAGCGTCCGCTCCCCGGTGGTGACGGCGATGTTCCAGAGCTCGAACGCGCGGGCGGGGCCTTCTGCCGCGATCCGGGCGCCTCCGGGGCCGAAGCCGTCGGCGCTCCAGCCTGCCGGGAGAAGCTTCCGCGGTTTTCCTCCGGGGCGGACGACGAAGACGCCCTTCGCCGTCGTCGCGGCGAGCAGCTCGCCCTTCGGCGACCAGACCAGCGACGGATCGTCTCCGTAGCGGCCCGTGTCGGAGGCGAACGGACGGCAGAGCGTCCCGCCCGCAGCCGGGACGAGGTCGTCGCCGATCGCGAGCCAGCGTCCGTCCCCGCTCCACGAGACACCGGCCTCGTAGCTCGGCAACCAGAGATGCGCCACGACGCGGTCGCGATGCGTCGAGACGTCGACGACGTGCACCGCCTCGTCACGGACGTACGCGACTGCGCCGAGCGCGCCCGGGTGGAACGGCGGCGCCTGGCCGCACGTCGCCGGGACGAGAGCGGCGACGACGGCGGCGATCGCGAGCACAACTGCTGTTGTACCGAAAAGATGAGGGGCCGCTTTCGCGGCCCCTCGATCCGGTTACCAGCGTCCTATTTGGTAGAGGCGCTTCCTGCTCCGGCTAGTGTGGCCGGGCGGCGCGAAACGCGTCGTCCCCTACGCTGGCTAGGCGATTCCCCGTAGGTCCCGGGGACGCACCTCTACCCGCTGGTACCTCCACTGCCCGTACTTGAATCGTTCACTGCCGGACCACCTCCTTTCCGCGGTAAACGCACGATACCGGACGCGGCCGCTAGCGCAAGATGACGCTGAGCTCGAGGCCGCGGTCGAGCGGAACCGTGACGCTGACGAGCGTCGGGTCGGCCTGGCGGGCGGCGCTGTACTGGGCCAGCGGATCCGGATGCGAGAGGATGTTGTCGGCGACGACGAGGGCGCCCGGCTCGAGCTTCGGCCGGGCCAGCTGGAACAGCTGCTCGTAGTCCTCCTTCTCCGCGTCGATGAAGACGACGTCGAACACGTCCTCGATCCCGGCGAGGGTCTCGCGGGCGTCGCCCTCGACGAGCTCCGCCGACTCCTCGAGCCCCGCCTCGGCGACGTTTCGCCGCCACGCCGCGATCTTCAGCGGGTCGTGCTCGAGCGAGAGGACGCGGCCTCCGAGGTTGCGGACGCCGGCGGCGAGCCAGATGGACGAGTACCCGCGCGAGCCGCCGATCTCGAGCACCTCGCAGTCGGCCTGCGGCGCGACGAGGGAGAAGAGAAAGCGCCCAGTCGTCGGCGCAACGGCGCGTGCGCGGATCTCCTGCGGCAGGCCGGCGGCCCGCTCCTCGGCGTCCTCGCGTTCGAGCCGCTCCAGCACCGTGCGCACCCGGTCGTCCAGCACGGATCGAGCGTATCGTGGATTCCGTGCGTGCCGAGCTGAGCATCGCCATCGACCGCCCGCCGGAGGACGTCTTCGCTTATCTGGCCGACGTCTCCAACCTCACGGAGTGGCAGTCGGGCGTCCACTCCGCCGAGATCGAGGGCGGCGGCGCTGCGGCTGTGGGCGCGCGCGTCGTCGAGTCGCGGACGCTGCTCGGCAAGGAGATGACGACGACGCTGGAGATCGTCGACTGTGAGCCGCCCCGGCTGTTCACGCTGCGTGCGCTCGACGGGCCGGCGCTGCTCACCATCCGCCACGAGCTCGAGCCGACGGGCGGCGAGACCGAGCTGCACGTCGTGGTCGACGGTGAGGTGAAGCACATGCCGGGCTTCGCGGGCGGCCTGATGATGCGCGGCGCCGAGCGGCAGTTCCGCAAGGACTTCGAGCGTCTGAAGCGTCTGCTCGAGTCCTAGCGCAGCCGCTGCCACGCCGGCCAGGCGTGGAAGTAGCCCGGCTCGTGCGTGAGCGGCTTCGTCGTCGCGCCGTTCGGCTGGGCGAGCACGAGGTCGCCGCGGTCGATCGGCGCCGTGACGAGCCAGCGCCCGTCCGGCGACCACGTGACCGAGATCTGCGGCGACGGCTCGTGGACGACCCGCTTCGCGCCCGTTCCGTTGCGCTTCACGATCCAGGGGTCGCCGCCGCGGAGGAAGGCGAGCGTCGTTGCACCGGGTGACCACGCCGGCGAGGAGGCGTTCGCGACGAGCAGGTGGGGTCGCGTCCCGTCCGTCCGCACGGTCCAGATGCTGCGACCGCGCTGGTACGCGATCGCGCTGTCGTCCGGCGCCCACGCAGGACGCGAGTCGTCGACCAGCCCGCCGGCGAGGCGACGCAGACCGGTGCCGTTCGCCCGCACGACAAAGATGTCGCGCAGCCGCCCACCCGGGCGGGCGAGGTCGGCGAAGGCGATCTTCGTCCCGTCCGTCGACCAGGTCGGGAACAACGCGTCGCCGTTGCCGCGGACGATCCTGTGCCGGCCCGTCCCGTTCGCGTTCATCACCCAGAGACCGCCGAGCGGTGCGCCGGGGATGTAGGCGATCTGCTTCCCGTTCGGCGACCACGCGGGCGTGAGCGGCGCGTCGTCGTGGACGGCCCGGTAGATCAGCCGCTGGCCGGTGCCGTTCGGCCGGATCGTGTAGATGCCGGTGCCGCCGCCGCAGCAGCGGACGAAGGCGACGAGGCCGTTGCGGGACGGCGCGGCGTTCGCGGCGGCGGCGCCGACAGCCGCGGCGACGACGGCGGCCACGAGAGCGCGCCTCATCGCTCCCGCTCGACGTCCTCGCGCACCCAGCAGCCGGCCAGATGGTCGTTGACGACGCCGCACGCCTGCATCGCCGCCCAGACCGTGGTCGGGCCGACGAAACGGAATCCGGACGCCTTCAGCCGCTTCGACAGCTCCTTCGACTCCGGCGTCTGCGCGAACCAGTCGGCGTTGGTCTTCGGGACGCCGTACTTCTCCGGCCGGAACGACCAGACGAGCTCGTGCAGCGGCGTCCCCGCGTCGCGGAGCGCGAGCACGCCGTGCGCATTCGCGATCGTCGCCTCGATCTTGCCGCGGTGCCGGACGATCCCCGCGTCCCCGAGCAACCGCTCGACGTCGCGCTCGTCGAACGTCGCGACTTTCTCCGGATCGAATCCGGCGAACGCGCTGCGGAAGTTCTCCCGCTTGCGCAGGATCGTGATCCAGGCGAGCCCGGACTGGAACCCCTCGAGGCAGAGCCGCTCGTACAGGCCGCGCTCGTCGCACACCGGCCGTCCCCACTCCTCGTCGTGGTACGCGTCGTAGAGCGGATCTGCCGTCGACCAGCAGCGCTGACGGTCAGCCGACGTCGACACGGACGACACCGTCCACGATCTGCACGGGAAACGTCTCCACCGCTTCGTACGCCGGAAGCGATAGCGGTCGCCCGGTCCTGAGCTCGAACGCCGAGCCGTGGCGCGGGCAGATGACCGTGCACGTCTCCAGGTCCCAGTCGCCCTCGCAGAGCGGTCCGTCGTCGTGCGAGCACCGGTCCTCGATCGCGTAGAGCTTTCCGCCGCAGTTGTAGACGCCGATCGTCCGCGGCCCCGCCACGACGAGCTTCATGGAGCCGGGCGGAAGCTCGTCCGCCGGCACGACGTCGATCTCGGGCACCTAGCTGAGCTCGAGCTCGTCGAAGCCGGCGAGCCCGTCCGGGAGCGGCGTTCCCTTCGCCTTGTGCAGCGCGACCTTCAACGTCGTCAGCCCGAGCAGCGCGCACTTGAGCCGCACCGGCGTGAGCGGGATCCCGATCTCCTCGAGCAGCTCTTCCTTGTCGAGCGTCGCCACCTCGGCCGCCGTCCGTCCCTGCACCATCTCCGTCAGCATCGACGTCGCCGCCTGCGAGATCGCGCAGCCGCGGCCGGAGAACTTGATCTCGTCGATCGTCTCGCCGTCCTCGCCGAACGCGACGTAGATTGACACCTCGTCGCCGCAGAGCGGGTTCTGGCCGTCCGCCTCCGCGTCGGCGGGATCGAGCACGCCGTGGCCGCGCGGGTTCTTGTAGTGGTCGAGGATGACCTCGCGGTACATCTGGTCGAACTCGTTCACGTCACCGGCCGCCTTTCGCTCCCGCCCGGCGGAGCGGGGCTCCGCGAAAGGCTGACGACGCTGGCGCCACGCTCCGAGGTCCGGCGGGTCGTGGCCGTACCCACCCGTACTGTCCTCGCCCCGCCGAACGATGGATCGTGGCGCCAGCGCCGCCCCGGAGGCGTGAGGAATTTCACGCGAACACCTTCTGGACGGCGTAGAGGCCCTCGACGAGCTGGTCGATCTCCTCGGGGACGGTGTAGAGGTAGAAGCTCGCACGGTTCGTCGCGGCCACGCCGAGATGGTGCATGAGCGGCTGGCAGCAGTGATGGCCCGCGCGGATGGCGACGCCGTGCTGGTCGAGGATCTGCGCGACGTCGTGCGGGTGGATCCCCTCGATGTTGAACGAGACGACACCGGCGCGGCGGTCCGCCGGCGGGCCGTACAGCGTGATCCCCGGCACGTCGGCGAGGCGGCCCAGCGCGTACGCGGCGAGCTCGTGCTCCCAGGCCTCGATTGCGTCGAGCCCGGCCGCTTCCAGGTAGTCGACGGCCGCGCCGAGGCCGACCGCCTCGACGATCGGCGAGGTGCCTGCCTCGAACTTGTGTGGCAGCTCGCCCCACGTCGTCTTCTCGTAGCGGACGGAGCTGATCATGTGCCCGCCGAGGAGGAACGGCTCCATCGCCTGCAGCAGTTCTGCGCGTCCCCACAGCGCGCCGATCCCGCTCGGCGCGCACATCTTGTGGCCCGAGATGGCGAGGAAGTCGACGTCGAGCGCCTGCACGTCCACCCGGAGGTGCGGAGCGGCCTGCGCGGCGTCGCAGACGAAGATCGCGCCCTGCTCGTGCGCCCACCGTGTCAGCGGCGTCAGGTCGGTGATCGTGCCGAGCGAGTTCGAGACGAGGTTCGTCGCGACGACCTTCACGTTGTGTGCACGGGCGATCGCGTCGAGTCCCGAAAGGTCGACCTCGTCGTGCTCGTCGAGCGGCAGCATCACGAACTCGGCACCCTGCCGCTTCGCGATGTACTGCCACGGGACGAAGTTGGAATGGTGCTCGAGCTCGGTGACGACGACGGCGTCGCCCGGCCCGAGGTTGTTGCCGCCCCACGAGTACGCGACGAGGTTCAGTCCCTCGGTCGCGTTGCGGACGAAGATCACCTCGCGCGACTCGCGCGCGTTCAGGAACGCGGCCACCTTGTCGCGTGCGCCCTCGAGGCCGGCGGTCGCGCGCTCGCCGAGCACGTGGACGGCGCGGTGCACGTTCGCGTACGACGTCTCGTAGAACTCGGTCATCGTGTCCAGCACCTGCCGCGGCTTCTGCGAGCTGTTGGCGGAGTCGAGGTACGCGAGCGGCTTCCCGTGGATCTCCTGCTCGAAGATCGGGAAATCGGCGCGCAAGGCGCGCGCGTCCAGCTTCCGGCTCGCAGTCACCGCCATGGACTCATCGTAGCCCGGGTGCCTCGTTCAGTGATGCCGTCTAGCTTCTGGGTCGCGAGCACCAAGCGATGCAAGGACGCAGGGAGCGCTCGTAGCTGAAGCTACGGGCGCGACCGAGGACGCGGCAGCGCGCAGCGTGATCGCGAGCCAGGAGCGGTCATGCATTGCTGAGCGAGGCACCTAGGGAACTTTGAAAGAGGCGCCGGTGTACCCAGGCGCTGCAGCCTTCGCTGAGCCGTGCGGCAGCCCCTTCAGCCGAGCCGTGCCGGATGCGTTCACGTGGACGGTGTGGCCGCCGGCGGAGACCTTCGCCGTGGTCACGCCGAAGCCGTCGTCGAGCACCTGCGCGAACCAGCTGACGATCTTCTTCTTGCCGACCTTCTTCGTCGTCTTGAAGACGCGAACCGAGAGTCCCGGGAGGAGCTGCTGCTCGATCAGCGACGATCCGGTGTTGACGATCACGTCGATCTTCCCCGGGTTGCCGGGGATGCCGACGGCCGAGATCTCGTGAGCCGTGCCCGGCAAAGCCACGCTTACCACCGCCCCGAAGTCCATCCCGTGCGTCCGCGAGCGCGCGACGTGGACCGCGTTCTGGCCGGTCCAGGCCGCCCAGAGCCGGTCTTGCGAATCGACCGAAAGTGCCATGTGCGGGTCGCCACCGGTGAAGCTCGCGCGGAACGACACGCCGTCGCCGGCTGGCTGGCCTCCGCGGAACGGGACGACCGTGAAGACCGTTGCAGTTGGATAACCCGGCGCCCAGGCGAGGAAGGTGTTTCCGGCCTTGTCGGAGACGAGCGGCGCCTCGTGCTCGGCGACCGGCTTTAGCGCAGTTGGGCTCCCGGGCGAGAGATCGCCCCCCAATGGCTCATAGACCGTGGTGCCGTCAGGGTCTGCGTTCGAGTAGAAGGCAACTTGGACGAGTCCGGTCGTGTCGACAGCGAGCGACTCGTGGTAACCGCAACAGCGCGGGAAGACATTCTTGACGGCCTCTCCGTTGAGGCCGCGGAAGACGTTCACGAAGCCCGTACCGTCTTGGGAAAAGAGCGGCGTCCCATCCGGCATGACCGCGGCACCCGATACCGCTCCGACGTCGTGCGACAACGTCTGGATCGGGCCAGTCCAAGAAACACCGTCGTCGGTTGAGGTCATGCGCCCGACGCCGGCTGCGTTCGGGAAATAGAGCTGGATTGCGCCATTTGGCTGCTGCACTAGCTGCGTCCGCTCAGCACTCGGATCGTTTGCGACGATCACTTTCGGCGTCCCGCCACCACGCGAGACGGAAATCGTTCCGCCTGTCGGCGAGTCGAACGAGATGAGCTCGGTTCCAACCTGAGTTACGAGCACCGCCGGAATCACCGCAGGTTGCACTTCCGCTGAGAGCGTCGTCCAGGCGCCCGCGGCCGGCACGGCCACGAGGGCGGCGGCCAGGGTGAGTGCTGCGAGGACGACCCGGCGCATGAGACGAGGATGGTACGGGAAGCTGCCGTCGTCACATCGTCCTTTCATGGAGCTCCTCGATACTGGTTCCATGCCGAGCCGCTTTCACGCGATGGGCTGCGAGGTCGTCGTCTCCGGCGGCGACCCGGCCGCCGTGGCTGCGGTCTTCGCCCGCTGGGAGGACACGTTCAGCCGGTTCATCCCGGACAGCGAGCTCTCGCGCGTGAATGCGTCAGCCGCGCGCGGCGTCCGCGTCTCGCCGCTCTTTGCACGCGCCCTCGCCGCCGCGCTCGACGCCGCTGCGGCGACGGACGGTCTCGTCGACCCGACCCTGGCCGCCGCGCTCGAGGCGGCCGGTTACGACCGTGACTTCGCATTGCTCGGCGACCGGGACGAGCCGGCCGGGCCCTCGTTGCCGTCGCGCCTCCGCGAGGTGCGGCTCGACGGACTGATCCTCCGCCGCCCGCCCGGTCTCCCGCTCGACCTGAACGGCGTCGTCAAGTCGCTCGCCGTCGACGAGGCCGTACGGCTCCTTCCCGGCGAGGGCTTCGTCTCGGCAGGCGGCGACCTCGCCGTGTGCGGCCCGGTCGACGTCGGTCTGCCGGGCGGCGGCGCCGTCCGCGTGCTCCAGGGCGGACTCGCGACCAGCGGCGTCGCAACCCGCAGCTGGCGGCGTGGCGGCGAGGAGCAGCATCACCTCGTCGATCCGCGCACCGGACGGCCGTCGGCGTCGCCGTGGCAGCAGGTCACCGTCTCCGGCGGGAGCTGTCTCGCCGCCGACGTCGCCGCGAAGGCCGCGTTCCTGCTCGGCGACGACGGCCCCGACTGGCTCGATGCCCGCGATCTGCCGGGACGCTTCGTCGCGCGTGACGGGTCGGTCGCGCTCAATGACGCCTGGCGCCGCGGCACAGTCCCCGCCGCCGCCCGGCTCCATGCGTAGGGCGCTCCCACTCGTCGTCGCGGCGTTCGGTCTGCTCGTCGTGGCGGGCGCGGCCGGCGCGAAGACGTCGCCGACCCCCGCACAGCGGCTCGGGTTCCCGCCGCTCGGGCCCGGCCCGGTCCCCGGCTATCTGATGATCGCCGACCGGAACAACAACCGGATCATCATCGTCTCGCCTGCGACGGGGAAGATCGTCTGGCAGTTCCCGCGTCCCGGCGACGTCCGCCCCGGCCAGTCGTTCCACGATCCCGACGACGCGTTCTTCTCGCCGGACTACATGTCGATCTCGACGAACGAGGAATACAACCAGCAGATCGGCCAGATCGACATCAAGACGCACCGGCTCGTCTGGACGTTCGGACACGCCGGCGTGCGCGGCTCTGCCTTCGGCTATCTGTCCAATCCGGACGACGCGTATCTCCTGCCGAACGGGCTGTTCATGGTCGCCGACATCCAGAACTGCCGCGTCCTCTTCATCAGCCGCGCGCACAAGGTCGTGCGCGAGATCGGCCACGCCGGGAACTGCGGGCACAACCCACCGCAGGGACTGTCGTCGCCGAACGGCGCGACGCCGCTCAAGGACGGCGGCGTGCTCGTCACGGAGATCGGCGGCTGGGTCGACCGGATCAGCAAGAGCGGCCGCCTGCTCTACACGGTGCGCACGCCGACGAGCTACCCGTCCGACGCGCAGCTGCTCCCGAACGGGAACATCCTCGTCGCGGGATTCAACACGCCGGGCCGCGTCGACGAGATCACGCCGCACGGGAAGGTCGTGTGGACGTTCGCGCCGTCGGGCCACTGGTCGCTCGACCGCCCGTCGCTCGCCGTCCGCTGGCCGAACGGGATGATCGCCATCACCGACGACTGGCACCATCGCGTGCTCGTCGTCGATCCGAGGACGAAGCAGGTTGTCTGGTCGTACGGCCATCTCGACCAGCCGGGGTCGGCGCCCGGGTACCTGAACAAGCCGGACGGACTCGACCTCCTGCCCGCGGTGGCCGTGCGTGCGACGTCCCAGAAGGCCGCGCCGCGCGGAACCGTGAAGCGGATCGGGACGCTGCCGCAGCCGCTGTCCAAGGCATCCGCCGTCGCGCTGCCCGGCGGGAAGCTGATGATCCTCGGCGGCGAGGTCGGCGGCGCCTCCACCGACCGTGTGCTGATCGGGACGCCGGAACATCTGCGCACCGTGGGACGGCTGCCGGTTCCGACCCACGATGCGGCCGCCGCGGTGCTGCGCGGCTCCGTCTACCTGTTCGGCGGCGGCCAGGCGACGTCCGTGAGCACGATCTTCCGCGTCGCGCCGTCCGGCGCGGCCGCCGCCACCGCGGGTCATCTCGACGAGCCGCTCTCGGACCTCGGCGCCGTTGCGATCGGCGGCAAGGTCTACCTCGTCGGCGGGTACACGAGCGTGAAGTTCGCGAGCGCCGTCCTCCGCTACAAGGGCGGCGGGAAAACGGCGACGGTCGCGCGGCTTCCGGCAGGAACCCGCTACGCGGGAGTCGCGGCGATCGGGAACACGATCTACGTCGCCGGCGGCCTGACGCCGGGCGGCGCGTCGAGCGCGATCGTCGCCGTCGACACGCAGACGGGGACGATGAGCCGGATCGGGACGCTGCCGGCGCCCGAGGATCATGCGGCGATGGCCGCGCTCGGCGGGAAGCTCTACCTCGTGGGTGGAAAGAGCGTCCTGCGGATCGATCCGTCGACCGGGACGGTGTCGACGGCCGCGACGCTGCCGGCCCCGCTGGCGGACGCGACCGCGACCACCGTCGGCAGCCGGATCGTCATCGCCGGCGGCGGCGCGGACGCCGTCTACGCGTTCGCTCCTTAGGCGTTTCTCACCGGACGCTCGCTACCCTGCTCCCGTGCGCCGCCTCGCGATCATCGCCTCTGCTCTTGCGCTGGTCCTCGCTGCTGCCGGCTGCGGCGGAGGCGGCAGCAGCAACAACAGCAGCGCGACGCAGGGGCAGTCGCACACCGTGCTGGCCGTGTCGAAGGCGTTCTACGACGCCGGGATTCCGTTCACGTCGGAGCAGACGTTCAACCCGTACGTGAACGGGCAGGCGGTATTCCTGCCGGGCAAGCTCAACACGAGCTCGCTGCGCAACTCGATCCAGGTCGGACTCAGCCAGACGGGCGCGTTCAACGGCGTGGTCGCCTGGGTGTTCGACACGGACAAGAACGCGGCCGCCGCGCTGAAGGTGGTGCCGCTGTCGAAGTGGCTGACGGGCGACCCGCCGGTCGTCCGCGTGCAGGACGGCAACGTGATCATCGTCGCCTCCGGCTTCAAGGGCGCCGAGGCGAAGAAGCTCCAGACCGCGCTCGCAGCCGTCAAGGGCTAGCGCGCAGCACACGCACGGCGGCAACCGTCGCCGCCGCGTCGAACGCCTCGCCGTCCTCGCTACGCCAGCGTCCGTCCGGCTCCTGCCGGCCCGTGAGCAGCATCCGCGCCACCGCGCCGACCGGCTCGGCCGGGAGCGTCGACGCGAGCCAGGCGAGCGCGGCCGGGCCGAGCTCGCCGACGCGGCCCGCGAGGTGGCGGACGAGCGGGAACGCGGCGGCGTGCGCGTGCCGGCGCAGCAGCGCCGCTGCGAGCCAGTGCGCCTGGACGAAGCTCGGCAGGCGCCCGTCCGGCGCGACGCGCGTGGCCAGCCAGTCGGCGGCGCGGGCGTTGTCGCACCAGAAGCCGCAGTTGGCGGTGAGGTAGACGGTCGCGGCCTCGTCGCCGGCTCTCGCCGACGGCGGGGCGCGCTCCGCGAGCGACGCATCCTCCTCCCACCAGCCGTCGCGGTGCCGGTGCGCCTGGAGGAAGAGGATCGCCCGCGCCCGAATCGTCGCCGCCTCGTCACCGAGGTCGGAGAGGCGGTCGAGCATGAAGCACGTCGCGTCCAGCGAGCTGTCCTCGCCGGACCAAAATGCCGAGAAGCCGCCGTCGTCGTTTGCGCGCGGAAGCGCCTCGGGCGGCGCCGTCTCGCCGTGCAGGAGCGCACGCAGCCGCGCCCGGTCGAGCGGATTGCCGTCGGCTTCGACGAAGGCTGCCGCACTGACGAGGTCCATCCGCCCGCTATCGTCGCATCCCGTGAGCAGCGACTACGTCTACACCATGTTCCGGGCCGACAAGTTCTACGGCCCCGACCGCCAGGTGCTGGCGAACATCTCGCTGTCGTTCCTGCCCGGCGCGAAGATCGGCGTGCTCGGCCCGAACGGCGCGGGAAAGTCGACACTCCTCCGCATCATGGCCGGCAAGGAGGAGCCGTCCTCCGGCGTGGCGGAGCTCGCGCCCGGCGCGACCGTCGGGTTGCTCGAGCAGGAGCCGTGGCTCGACCCGGTCAAGGACGTGCGCGGCAACGTCGAGGACGGCGTGCGCGCGCTCCGCGACCTGCTCGACCGCTTCAACGAGATCTCCGCGCAGTTTGCCGAGCCGGACGCCGACTTCGACACGCTGCTCGCCGAGCAGGCGAAGGTGCAGGACGCGATCGACCGCGCCGACGCCTGGCAGCTCGACGACCATCTCGACCACGCCATGGACGCGCTGCGGCTGCCGGACGGCGACCGCGACGTCGGCACGCTCTCCGGCGGCGAACGCCGCCGCGTCGCGCTGTGCCGCCTGCTGCTCTCGTCGCCGCAGCTGCTGCTGCTGGACGAGCCGACGAACCATCTCGACGCCGAGTCGGTCGCGTGGCTCGAGCGCTTCCTCGCCGACTACAAGGGAACCGTCGTCGCCGTCACGCACGACCGCTACTTCCTCGACAACGTGGCCGGCTGGATCCTCGAGCTCGACCGCGGCCGCGGCATCCCGTTCCGCGGCAACTACTCGTCGTGGCTCGAGCAGAAGCAGGAGCGGCTCGCCGTCGAGGAGAAGACGGAGTCCGCGCGCCGCCGCACGCTCGCACGTGAGCTCGAGTGGGTGCGCATGAGCCCGCGCGCGCGGCACGACAAGTCGAAGGCGCGCCTCGCCGCGTACGAGAAGCTGTACGCCGAGGAGCAGAACGTCAAGCTCGACAAGGTCGAGATCCATATTCCGCCCGGGCCGCGCCTCGGCGACCTCGTCATCGACGCGGCCGGCGTCCAGAAGGGCTTCGGCGACAGGCTCCTCGTCGAGGACCTGACGTTCTCGCTACCGCCCGCCGGGATCGTCGGCGTGATCGGCCCGAACGGCGCCGGCAAGACGACGTTGTTCCGGATGATCGCGGGCGAGGAGAAGGTCGACGGCGGCTCGCTGAAGGTCGGCGACACCGTGCAGCTCGCGTACGTCGACCAGTCGCGCGCCGACCTCGACCCGGCCGGAACGGTGTGGAAGGAGATCAGCGGCGGCCTCGACACGATCGAGCTCGGCAAGCGCGAGGTCAACTCGCGCCAGTACGTCTCGTGGTTCAACTTCAGGGGCTCCGACCAGCAGAAGCGCGTCAGCGACCTCTCCGGCGGCGAGCGGAACCGCGTCCACCTCGCGAAGCTGCTGCGCAGCGGCGGCAACGTGCTGTTGCTCGACGAGCCGACCAACGACCTCGACGTCGACACGCTGCGCGCGCTCGAGGACGCGCTGCTCGCCTTCGCCGGCTGCGCCGTCGTGATCACGCACGACCGCTGGTTCCTCGACCGTGTGGCGACGCACATCCTCGCCTTCGAGGGCGACAGCCAGACGACGTGGTTCGAGGGCACGTGGGGCGAGTACGCCGAGTGGGTCAAGGAGACGCGCGGCGCGGAGGCGCTCGAGCCTCACCGCATCAAGTACAAGCCGCTCGTTCGATCCTAGGGGAACCATGCGGTTCCCCTACGGCAGTCGGGGAGCCCAGCGCGTCGACAGCACGCCGGCGAGCACGAGGAGCACTGCGGCGCCGAGGAGGAACGAGTCCGTCACCTCGACGTGTCCGGGCTTGCGGCCGATGCTCGAGCCGAGCTTCCGGTACGCGGCCTGCGCCTTGCCGGCCGAGTTCGCCTGGAAGAACTCACCGCCGGTCAGATTCGCGATCGCGTGGAGCGTCTTCGGGTCGGGTTGAAGGCCGAAGAGGCGTCCGCCCGGGCCCTGACCCGGGAAGCTGAAGCCGCCGCCGCCGCCGCCTCCGCCGCCGGGGAAGTTCGTGATCTTCCCGTTCTGCGTTCCCAGCGCGACGGTGAAGACCGGGATGCCCGCCGCCTTCGCCTTCGCTGCGCCCTCCAGCGGCTGGAGGATCCCGCGCGTCTGGTGGCCGTCGGAGAGGAAGAGGATCGACACGAGGGAGCTCGCCGGGGTCGTGGTCGGCGCCACGGTCCGCACGGCCGCGAGCGAGCCGTTCGACGTGAGGCCCGCCGACTTCAGACCGAGCTGCACGGCGGCCGCGAGTGCGTCGCCGATCGCGGTGCCGCCGAAGCCGCGGAAGGCTCCGACGTCGGCGATCGCCTGGCGCACGAGCTGGTGGTCGGTCGTCGGCGGCATGGCGACGTCGGCCTCTCCGGCGAAGAGGATCAGCCCGACCTTCAGCCGCTTCGGCACGCGGTCCAGGAACGTGTTCATCGCCGCCTGCGCCGCGACGAGCCGCGTCGGCTTCACGTCGTTCGCCTGCATCGAGCCGGACACGTCGAGGACGAGGACGACCGTCGCGTTGTCGGTCGTGATCTGCGTCTTGACGTGCGGGCGGGCGAGCCCGACGCACAGCGTCGCAAGCGCGACGAGGAACAGTCCGGCCGGGAGATAGCGGCGCCACTGGCGGCCGCCCGCGACCGTCGCGAGCACGTCGACGTTCGTGTACCGCACCGCGTAGCGCATCCTGCGGCGCTCGGCCAGGCGCCAGAGGACGATCGCGAGCGGCACCGCGAGCAGCGACAGGAGCAGATACGGCGCGCCGAACGTCATTTCCCCGACACGCAGAGTAGGTCGACTTGGACGACGGCGCGAACCTCGCCCGCGGCCGGGCCGGCGTGGACGGACACGTGGAGGCGCCCGCCGCTGACCGATTGCGCGACGGCAACGCTGGCGGCCAGCGCCCGGGTGGGCGGCGCGTCGGTGTAGAACGCGATCGCGTGGCTCGCGCTCACGAGCCGCTCTCCCGTTGCGCAGCGCTTCACGTAGCGATGCGTGCCGAGGCGGACCGGGATCTCGGTCATCTCCGGCAGCGTCGGCTTCGCCGGCGGGTAGACGTGCAGCGAGGTCGGGAGCCGCTGGCCGCCACCCGAGGCCGGCACGCAGCCGATGTGAGGCCTGAAGCTCGCGGCCGGGTCGGTACCGCGTACGAGCCTCCCGAGGAAGACGGCTGCGGTGGTCGTCGTGATCCCCGGGTTGACGGGGCTGCCGAGCGCGCCGCGGAAGCTCACCTCGATCCCGCGGGTGCTGAGCTCGGCGTCGAGCCCGGCGACGACGAACTTCTTCGGGCACGGAAGCTGGTACTGGACTTCGGTCGCCCCCGAGGTGAGCACCCACGGGCCCGTGATCGGCACGCAGACCTGGAGTCCCTTGCACTCGTTCGTCGCGCCGGCCGGAGCGGCGGCGACCGCGGCCAGCGCGGCGGTGACGGACGCAAGCACCGCGAGCTTTCTCACGGGACCCTCCGGAACCAGAACGCGGAGAGCCCGCCGCCGACGAGCAGCAGCACGATCGCGCCGGCGGCGAAGACGTCGGTGATCTCGCGGTTCTCGGTGCGGTGGCCGATCCGCGTGGCGAGATGCCGGTACACGGCGTCGAGTGCGGTGCTCGTCCGCGCCCGGTAGAACGCGCCGCCGGTTCCCTGTGCGATCGCCGTCAGCGTGCCCGGGCTCGGCGGCACGCGGATCTGCTCGGTGTACCCGCCGACGAGCTTCTGGGTGACGATGCCGTTCGGCGTCCCGACGAGCACCGTCGACACGGGCACGTGCAGTGCTCGCGCCTTGCGCGTGGCCGTCGCCACCGAGGTGCGGCCACCGTCGGGCGCTCCGTCCGAGAGCAGCAGCACCGAGGTCGGCGGGACCGTCCCGTCGACGGCGCGCTGGCGCTGGCCGAGCTGCGCGGAGAGCACGACGGCGTCGCCGATCGCCGTGCCCTCGCCCGGGTTGAGATCGTCGAGGCCGGCGCTGACGAGCGAGCGGTCGAGCGTCGGCGGGACGGCGACGAAGGCGCGACTGCCGAACCCGACGAGGGCGACGCTGTACTCCTTCGGCACCTTGGCGAGGAACGCGTTCGCGGCCTCCTTCGCCGCGTCGAGCCGCGTCGGCGTGACGTCCTGCGCCTTCATCGAGCGGGAGACGTCGATCGCGAGCACGACCGTCGCCTCGTGTCGGGGAACCTTGATGTTCGCGTGCGGCCGCGCCATGCCGACGATCAGCGCCGTCAGCGCGAGCAGGAACAGCACCGGCGGCACGAGGCGGAGCCTCCCGGGCCGGCGGTCGATCAGATTGGGGACGAGCGCCAGGCTGGCGAAGCGGGCGGCGCCGGCGCGTCGCCGGCGGTCGTAGCGGATCCAGAGCAGGACGAGCACCGGCACGGCGACGAGCCCGACGAGCGCCAGCGGGCGGGCGAAGCTCATCGACGGCCGCCCAGGAAGTCCGCGAACGCGCGCAGCCAGTCACCGGAAGTCGAGAGCACGACGTGGGGCACGCCGAGCGAGGTCAGCACCCGCGCGACGCCGCTCCGCTCTTCCGCGGCGGCGGCGGCGAAGCGGTCGCGCAGCTTCTCGCTGCGCGTGTCCACGCGGATCTGCCGTCCCGTCTCCGGGTCGACGAGCCAGAGCTCGCCCACGTCGGGGAGCTCCTGCTCGCGCGGGTCGCGGATCTCGACGGCGAGGACGTCGTGGCGGCTCATCAGCTCGAGCAGCGGCTTGCGCCAGTCGAGCGGGCCGCGAAAGTCGGACACGACGACGACCACGCCACGTTGCCGCGCGATCGCGTCGGTGCGCGCGAGCGCGCCGCCGAGCGAGGTCGCGCCGACGCGGGTCTCCTCGGGATCGCGCTGCAGCGCGGCGAGCAGCCCGATCAGTCCGACGCGACCCTGCGCGGGCGGAAGCGTCGCCGGCGAGCTGTCCCCGAAGGTGAGGACGCCGAGCCGGTTGCCCCGCCGAGTGGCGACGTGTCCCGTTGCGACCGCGACGCCGTCCGCCACGTCGGCCTTGCGCCGCTCGCCGGTGCCGAAGAGCATCGACGGCGACGTGTCGAGCACGAGCCATGTGACGAGGACGCGCTCCGCCAGGTTGACGCGGACGTGCGGCGTCCCGGTCCGCGCGGTGACGTTCCATTCGATCTTGCGGACGTCGTCGCCGGGGAGGTACGGCCGCACCTGGGCCAGCTCGACGCCCTCGCCGTAGTGCGACGAGCGGTAGTCGCCGGCGAGCATGCCCTCCATCCGGCGGCTGACGTCGATCTGGAGCGCGCGGAGCAGCTCGATCGGCAGCGGGCCCGGCCCGGGCCGCTCGGGCGTGCCGTTCCCGAGCAGGGGCGCGACGTTCATGCCGCGCTCGGCCGTGCCAGGCTCACCTCCGGAACCGGGACGGCGGCCAGCACCCGGTCGAGGATCGCGTCCGGCGTCACGCCTTCCGCCAGCGCCTGGTAGCTGAGCACGAGCCGGTGCCGCAGCGCGTCCTTCGCGAGCGCGCGCACGTCGTCGGTGGTCGCGTAGTCCCGCCCGCGCAACAGTGCGAGCGCCCGTGCCGCTTGCGTGATGCTGATCGGCCCGCGCGGGCTGGCCCCGTACGAGATGTAGTCGCGGAGGTCGGGGAGGCCCACCTCCGCGGGCGTGCGCGTCGCCGATGCAAGCCCGACCGCGTAGCTGACGAGCGCCGGGTCGACGTAGACGTCGATCGCCGCCGCCTGGAGTGCCTTCAGGTCCTCGAGCGAGAGCGCCTCACGCAGCTCGGGCTGCGGGACGAGCTGCCGCTGGACGATGGTCAGCTCCTCGTCGTGCTCCGGATAGTCGATGAGGATCTTCAGCATGAACCGGTCGACCTGCGCCTCCGGCAGCGGGTAGGTGCCCTCGGACTCGATCGGGTTCTGCGTCGCCATGACGAGAAACGGCTGCGGCACCGGATAGGTCGTGTGCGCGATCGTCACCTGCCGCTCCTGCATCACCTCGAGCAGCGCCGACTGCACCTTCGCCGGCGCACGGTTGATCTCGTCGGCGAGCAGGAAGTTGCAGAAGACGGGGCCGAGCTCGGTGTCGAACGTCCCCTGGTCGGGCCGGTAGATCCGCGTGCCGACGAGGTCGGCGGGCACGAGATCGGGTGTGAACTGGACGCGCGCGAAGCTGCCGCCGAGCACGCCGGCGGTGGTCTTGATCGTCAGCGTCTTGGCGAGGCCGGGAACGCCCTCGATCAGGAGGTGGCCCTGCGCGAGGAGGCAGACGAGCACCCGCTCCAGCATCGCGTCCTGCCCGGCGATGACGCGCCGGATCTCGAAAAGGGCCTGCTCCAGCCGCTCGCTGATCTCGGCCGGCGTCAGCGCCGATCCGTTCGCCTGCTCGGACACGAAGACCTCCCCTGAGTCGTGGAGCCTCGGATTGTTCCAGCCAAAGCTAAGTTCGGGGTGAGTCCCCGGGTCGGATTCGTCGAATGCCCCTCGGATTTACCGAATGAAGGGTTAGTTAAGAGTGCCCTTCGGGGGAGTCGCGTGGGGGACGGCCGTGCTATCACGTGACTCGTGC
>Ga0265338_10001614_pt1 | contig 36056 bp, 32 predicted proteins | sample 42126metaG_FD_193579 | JGI IMG/M metagenome (GOLD analysis project Ga0265338, IMG submission 193579) | Rhizosphere microbial communities from Carex aquatilis grown in University of Washington, Seatle, WA, United States - 4-21-26 metaG | ecosystem: Host-associated > Plants > Roots > Rhizosphere...
TGTCACAGGCACTGAATTAAAGGAGAAGGAACTGGCGTTTTTCTCTTATGCCGAATTTGATGGAGGGGTCTGTCATTCACTCAGTACGTGTCAAAGCAACTCTACGTACTCTACGTACCTACAACGCCAATACCAAAACGCTTACTAACCTGAGGGATTGTCTGGGGCTGATTCAAGAATCTTCTGGTAGACAGCAAAGGTCTGCTCAGACATACGCGCCCACGAGTAAGTGTTCACGAGCGCGTGGCCTCTTTTAATGAGGCGTTTACGCAACTCGTTATCATTCAGCACCTTTTGAATGCTCGCAGACATCTCGGCTACATCTAAAGGGTTAAAATATATCACCGCATCCTTATAGACTTCCGGTAAACAAGTGGCATTACTAGACACGACTGGGGCTCCATGCATCATTGCTTCAAGACCCGGCAGCCCAAAACCTTCACTTAACGAAGGAAAAACATATGCAGCAGTATGCTCGTAAAGCCAACGTAACTGACCATCGCTGACATAACCGGTAAAAATAATATTCTTCACGCCCTTGATTTGACTCTGCCGTTCCAGGCGACGAAATAACGTGTCTTGTTTCCCTGCCAAAACCAAACGAAGTGATGGGTTCTGCTGCCGGAGATCTGCGAAGGCATCGATTAACCGCTCGAGGTTTTTATGTGGTAACGGGCGACCGACGTACATGATAAATTCTTTCCCCTCGAGCTCTTGGTAGGGCTCAGCTTTTGCAGATAGCTCGTCTGCTCCCTCGTACGTCACAGTAATCTTACGACTGTTAATGCGCGTATAACGTGCAACGTCGTCTTTTACGAACTCGCTTGGCGTAAAAATAGCACTTGATTTATGCGCAGCCCAATAGTTTACAAATTTATATACCTGTTGCTTCAGAGTAAATATAAGCCAATTCTTACTTGGGTTACGAAAACGGACAGTCGTTAAATCGTGCATGGTAGTTGCTACTTTCCCTTGGTACAAAATTGGTTGCTGTACCATTGAAAAATGAACGAGATCGGGCTTTAGATCATGCAACTGTTTCCATAAGCCAATTTGCTCGCTAAAAGTAAATTCTTTATATGGGCAAGCAAGCTTCTTGAAATGCTTATTGAAAGGTTTAAAGCCATCAATATCTTTTGGTTTCAACAGCACGGTATAGGAATTATGAGAATCGATTCGCTGTAGGTTATCTAAGAGGTATTTTAGATATGTGCCGGTGCCGGTAGCCCCATATTCCCTTGCATCAATTATTATCTTTGCCATATGCCCTATAGTATATAAGTTCACTCGGATAATAAAACTTTGCTAAAATCGCAATAGACTCAAAATGGGAATAAGCTATACTGTTAGCACATAATTTAAACAGGACTTTTTATGCCAAAACGTGCTTTGATTACTGGTATTACTGGCCAAGACGGTTATTACTTAGCAAAACTTCTACTTTCTAAAAAATATGAGGTGTATGGGTTAATAAGGGGACAACAAAACCCAAAGAGAGGGGTCGTTGAAGCAGAATTACCCGAGGTCAAACTCATAGAGGGTGACCTATGTGATCTCTCGTCGCTCATTCGTGCTATTAACGATGCGCAACCAGATGAAGTATATAATCTTGGCGCTTGGAGTTTTGTGGGTGGATCGTTTAACCAACCAATCTTAACAGCCCAAGTAACTGGTGTTGGCGCCCTCAACTTATTAGAGGCTATTCGAACAGTTGATGGGAAAAACAAGATTCGTTTTTATCAGGCTTCAACCAGTGAATTATTCGGAAAGATTCGTGAACCACTGCAGGACGAAATGACTCCTCTCCATCCTCGTAGTCCATACGCTACTGCTAAAGCGCTCGCACACTACGCGACCATTAACTATCGTGAAAGCTACGGCATGTTCGCTAGCGCTGGCATACTATTCAACCATGAGTCACCCCGTCGTGGCTACGAGTTTGTGACACGGAAAGTTACTAGTTCTGTGGCGCGTATTCAACTAGGCTTACAAGATAAAATTCTACTCGGCAACCTAGAAGCAAAGCGGGACTGGGGCTTTGCTGGTGACTATGTTCGGGGTATGTGGCTCATGTTGCAACAAGAAAAACCCGATGATTATGTGCTTGCTACTGGCGAGACTCATTCAATCCGTGAACTCCTGGATGTTGCTTTCCAGGCTGTAGGCATTAAGGATTGGAAACCCTACGTTAAGCAAGACGCACACTTTATGCGACCTGCAGAAGTAGAGATACTACACGGTAACCCAGCCAAAGCAAAAAAAGAGCTAGGCTGGAAACCAGAGGTTAATTTTGACGAACTCATACATATGATGGTCAAACATGATCTTGCTCTAGAAGCACAAAAAGCAAAAACCTAAGATTGTTGAGCTTGTACAAAATCTTTGATCGTTTGCTCGAAAGGTATTTTTGGTACCCAAGCAGTATCGCGTCTAAGTAGCGAGTTATCGCCCACGAGCTCTTTGGGGTCGTTTGGACGAGCAGTGCTAGTATCCACTTTGATAGTAACTTGATCTGACCCGGGCAGTTGTTGCTCAAGTGCCGATAGAATCTCGTTACCACTATGTGACACACCACTACATACATTGTAAATAGGGCTACTAAGTGCTTTTTTTTCAGTAAGGGCTAGAAGCATATAGGCATTAGCCACGTCGCGTACGTCGGTATAGTCTCGGCGAGTTGACAAGTTACCAACTCGTAAGGGAGTGTTCGATTGGATGGCATGTAGCAGTTTTTTATATAAATCGGGGACAATAAATCCTTCTTTTTGGCCTGGGCCAACATGGTTAAATGGCCGAGCAACGAGGCACTCTGGCAACCCCTTTTCTCTATAGGTCGTCGCCACATCCTCCATTGCAATTTTACTTTGTGAATAAGGCGATCCGTCTTGAATCAATTTAGACGTTTCCTTAAGGGGCATGCTTTGGTGGCTTTCGTAAACGGCACCACTGCTAATCGCCAAAATCCTGGGTGCATGTTTTTGTTCTAAAAGCCTATCGCATATGTTTTGCAGCACAGAAACATTGATGTGCATGAATAACTCTGGTTTCTCAAATGACATGCCCATTTGTGCCAAACCAGCCAAATTAATGATGACGTCATAAGGAGTTAAATCAAGACGATTAACCTGGTTTTTATCACTTAAATCGCACGATAAAGTTTGGTTTAGAACCTGTTTCAGATCTTCTGTGACTGTACCATTGTAAATAACGCCACTCACTTGGCAGCCATGTTCATTTAAAATTTTGGCAAGGTGCTTACCGACAAACCCGTTTATGCCAGTAACTAATACATGACGCATGACCAAACTATACCAGAGACAGTTCACATAATCAGTAGTTGTTGTATTATTACGCATTACCATACAATCGCATTAGCTAAAACTGATCTATAAATTTATAATAGGTGCAGCCACATAATCATGCTTGATAAAATTAAATCCACACCTAAACGAGTTATTAAAGGGAGTAAGAGAGTCCTCGTTAAATTTAAGGGCCGCTCACTGAGTAATTTTTATAAAGGCCAGTCTTTACCACGTGTGACATATAAAGGTGGTCGATTTTTAATTAAGCACGGGCCCGTTACGACGTATAAAATTTTGCGCCGTGAACTGCTGAAGGATAGTATTGTCCGTTTCCCCAACGGCTTAATTAGTGACGTTGATGTAGCTCGTATTACGGCTTGGTATCGTAATCACGCTAAGCCAGTAGTTATGGTTATACCGAGCTATAACGACTACGAACTACTCAAGGCCTGTTTGGAAAGTATTGCCCAAACCGTTGATAGTCGACTCTATAACGTCATCGTTGTGGATGATTATTGCCAAGAACCTAACCGTAGTAAGTTGAAGAGCCTAGAGTCAAAAAACGTAGCATTTATTTACCGAGCTGAAAATGGGGGTTTTGGTAAAGCTGTCAACGATGGTTTTAGGGCTGCTCGTAAAAAATATCCTAGCCGAGACATAGTGCTTGTTAACAGCGATATAGTGGCTCACAAGAATTGGCTCGCCTGCTTACAGCATGGTGCCTACGAGGTCGATAAGAAAGTGGGTATAGTGGGACCCAAGCTTTTATACCCCGATGGTCGTATCCAAAGTGGTGGCTCGCATCGTAATACCGAACTACCAGAGTGGTTTGACCACTATTATCGTTTTCAGTCATCAGACTATGGACCAGCCAACGTTGCCCAGTACTGTATAGGCGTAACGGGGGCCTGCATATATATAAAAGCTAAAACAATGCGCGAATTGGGACTACTGGACGAGAGTTTGCCCTTTGCATTTGAGGACATGGATTATAGTGTGCGGGCCTGGGACAAGGGCATTCGAGTTCTTTACTATCCGGCCGCAACCCTGACCCATGTTGAATCGGCCAGCCGTGGTAAAGATCGACCGATGACGGAGAGAGAAAAGATTTCGCTTCGTCGCTTTTGGGAAAAGTGGGGTGACTGGTTTGATAAGCGCAATGTAACTGACAAAGATGGCAAAATCCGTATCATCTACGTACTCCAAACCACCGGAATTAGTGGGGGCATCAGGGTTGTCTTCGAACATCTAAATCGGTTACAGGCCGAGGGTTATGCGACTGAGTTATGGGCTCTTGATAAAGCACCAACCTGGATGCAGCTAAATGTCCCTGTTCGGACCTTTAAAAATTACCAACAAATGATCAAAGCCTTGGAGTTAGAGGAGGCGATCAAAGTAGCTACCTGGTGGGAAACGGCTTTACCAGTCTGGTTATCGTCGGTTAAGAATGGAATACCGGCTTTCGTTATCCAAGAGATAGAGTCTTCTTTTTATCCCGGCCAACCAGAAATTCAAAAGTCAGTCGTTTCTTGTTATCGTAAAGAATTTAATAATCTCACTTCAGCCGACTATACACTTGGTGAAATTAGATCACTAGGACTCGATGCGAAACTTATTCCCTGTGGCTATGACGATAGCGTCTACCGGCCCTTGCCAAGTGTTAAGCGTGACTCGGATACACTACTCGCCCTTGGACGAAGTTTTTTCCAAAAAAACTTTAAACAGATTTTTGAAGCATGGCAATTACTTGGTAAGCGGGCTCCAACTCAGCAGCCCCATTTATTATTATTTGGATCAGAACCGCAGATTAGTAAATGGGATAAAGCTATCGAGTATGTGAATCGACCAACAGATAGTGAGGCAAATGAACTGTACAATCGGGCCACTGTCTTTGCCCAAACCTCCTACCATGAAGGCTTTTGCTTACCAGTTATCGAAGCAATGGCTGCAGGCTGCCCGGTGATATGTACTGACTCTCATGGCAACCGAGGTTTTAGTCATGACGGTAAAAACTGTATTATGGTAGAAGCTGACGATATAGATGGCTTAGCCAAAGCCATTAAAAAGGTCGTTAGCGATCCTAAGCTCCAGCAAAAACTCCGCACGGCCGGACTTAAAACTGCAGAGAGTTACACCTGGGATCACATCATTGCACAACTTGATGGTTTCTATAGGAATTTAGCAAAACAGCCCCGAAGTGACTATATTAGGAAGACAGTAAAAAAATATGAGTAAAATTTCTCTCTATCAAAAGACTAAACAGGTGCTTAGCCGTCGTAATCGCTCGTTGATTGTGGAACTCGTGCGGAGTGACTTCAAACTACGTTATCAAGGCTCAGTACTTGGATATCTCTGGTCTTTGCTGCGGCCATTAATGTTGTTTGGAGTTTTGTATGTAGTTTTTACGAAAGTTATAAAAGTTGGCGTCGGTATCCCACACTATCCAGCTTACTTATTGCTCGGATTAGTACTATGGACTTTCTTCGTTGAAGCCACCATGTCAGGCTTAAATGCCATCACTGGTCGTGGGGACATGATCCGTAAGGTTAGTATTCCCAAATACACCATAGTGATTAGCACGACAGCATCAGCCTTTGTTAACTTTATTTTCAATATGGTGGTTGTCATAATTTTTATGATTCTTGGCCATGTGGCCTTTAGACCAACACTGATTTTTGTACCTTTCTTTATTGCCGAGCTAGTACTGTTCTGCTTAGGCGTATCATTTCTGTTAGCGACCTTATTTGTAAAGTATCGAGATTTTAGTCATGTATGGGAAGTTTCACTGCAGATTCTATTCTACGCGACGCCAATCATTTACTCGCTTGCCATAGTACCCGTTCGACTACGTAAGCTTATGAGCCTCAATCCCTTGACTCAAATTTTTCAAGATGTCCGATCGGTTATGATAACTCCACAGACGCTGACGACAAAACAAGTCTTCGATTCGCAACTGGGGAGAATCCTCCCTGCCTTAATAGTGATTGCAGTGCTCACATTGGGCAGTTGGTATTTCCGTCGCAATTCGCGTAAATTTGCAGAGGAACTCTAATGTCTGAATCAAAAGAGGTAGCATTAAAAATTGATGGTTTATATAAAGATTTCTTATTGCCGCATGACCGCAAGAATTCAATAAAAGAAAAACTACTGCACCCAGGTAAATCACAAAACGAACAACTTCACGCGTTGAAGAATATAAACTTCGAAGTCGCGCGCGGTGAATTCTTTGGGGTTGTGGGACGCAATGGGTCAGGTAAGAGCACGTTGCTAAAAATCATTGGAGGCATATATCAGCCAACGAAGGGCAACGTAACGGTCAATGGCACCCTCACACCATTTATTGAACTTGGGATCGGCTTTAGCCCAAATTTAACTGGACGCGAAAATGTCTTTTTAAATGGAGCGATCCTTGGCCTCAGTCGTAAAGAGGTAAATAAGCTGTACGATGAAATTGTAGCCTTTGCAGAATTGGAGCGATTTATGGATCAAAAATTAAAGAACTACTCATCTGGAATGCAGGTCAGATTGGCGTTCTCAATTGCAATGCAAGCGCACAATGACATTCTCCTTATTGACGAAGTTCTGGCGGTGGGTGACGCCAGTTTCCAAAGAAAATGCTTCCAAGTTTTTAAAGGTATGAAGAAATCGGGCAAAACGGTAGTATTTGTAACGCACGATATGGGTGCCGTTGAAGAATATTGTGACCGAGCCATGCTCATTGAAAAAAGTGAAATTATTTCAATTGGAAAAAGCTATCAAGTGGCACGAGAATATCGGCGAGTTCTAAATTCCAGTGAAAACACGACTTCCTCGGGGCAGTCGAATCGATTTGGAAACGGCAAAGCAGAAATCATCAGTGCCGTATTAACGACACTCGACAAAAAGCCCTTTGCCCAATTACACGAAGATCATGACGAATTTTTACTCACGATGGAAGTGGTATTTAAAGAAAAGGTAGTCAAGCCAATCTTTGGTATTACCATGCGAGATGGTACCGGATTGCCCTTACTCCTATCGAACACGAAGGCACTGTATACCCCGGTTGGAACATATGAGAAAGACCAGAAAATTATCGTAACATGGAGATTAAAGAACGTTTTTAATACAGGACGTTACAGTATATCACCGGCCGTCGCTGCAGAAGATGCTGTAACTATGTTTGACTGGCGTGAAGATATGTTATGGTTGGAGGTTGATAAAAATTACTATCTGCCAGGTCCAATATATTTCAAGCATAAAATAGAAATAAAATAGATGACCTTATTGTATGCTACATGTAGCAGTGTATTTGTTTACACTAAAGAGTGACTTGGAGAAACGATGACTCAACTAGAAGACACAGGCGAACGACTTATCCCCGAGGGGCATACACAAACGCTTACCTACGGTGAGCACTTGGCTCGATATGCAGCGGCTCTAGATCTCGTAAAGGACAAAGTTGTTTTAGACATTGCTAGTGGTACTGGGTATGGAAGCGCGTTATTAGCGGGCAATGCTGAGAAAGTAATTGGAGTTGACTACAGCGCAGAAGCAGTTGAATATTCCCAAAAACATTATCCGATAAAAAATCTTATTTTTAAAGTAGGTGACGCGCAGAAGCTTCCACTCGAAGATAGCACTATAGACATTGTTGTAAGCCTAGAAACAATTGAACATCTACCAAAGCCAGAATTGTTTATTCAAGAAGTCAAGCGTGTCTTAAAACCAGGTGGCGTTTTAATTGTTTCGACACCCAACGACAACGAATTTACGGAAGGTAATGAGTATCATATACACGAGTTTGATTTTAAAGAATTAGATAGATTGATGAGGAAGTATTTCAAAAATTTTGAATACTACTTTCAGGGCTCTTGGTTTTCATCGGGTATATTGTCCAAGCGATTATTTGAAGAAGCGACTGGAACTCTTTCGTTGCCAATCAGTAAAACGTTTGTCCAATCATACAAAAAAGCTATTTATTTTATCGCCATCGCTTCCGATAAACAAATCGATAGACTGCAAGAAAATCTTGTCGTAGCTGATGTCTATAGTGCAAAACAGGCTCAGGAGCAGAGCCTTAGGTTGTCGGCCCATATTGAAGCCCTCAATAAGGAATTAGCCAACGAGCATGTCCGAGTCGCTAAACTTGGTGAGGAGAAAAACAAACTCGAAAATGAGCTCAGGGGCATACTTAGTTCGAGGGGGTGGAAATTAATGCAATCGGCCTATAAGGTTAAGCGAACAATTAAGCGCTCTAAGTAAGCAACTACTTTGGCCGATTAAGCGGACATGCTACAATACTCCCGATGACAGAATACAAAAACAGTGTCGTTTCGGGAGCCCCGCTAAGGCATTTATTTAGTCTCGGTGACTTGTATGTATCCGACTTTTTAAAAACCGGTGAAGGGCCTAAAGGACCCCCATGCGAACTAGCTCTTGGTTTTGATCCAATAAGCAAGGCAGTGCAACTTACGAAGCAGCCTGATGCAAGTTTGATGTGGGGTAGTATGTACTACTACCGTAGCGCAGTGAACCCAACTATGCGTGAGGCCTTGCGAGATCTGGCCGAAAAAACGTGCAAATCAGTACCTGAAAAACTTGAAAAGTCGGTTTACCTGGATATCGCATCAAATGATGGCTACTTACTTTCAATGGTTGATGGAGAAAAATATCTGCGGGTCGGTATTGATCCTTCGGACTACCCTGAGGCTAATACGAACGGTGACATTATCATTCGTGATTATTTCTCGGCAAAGGCTTTTCGTGACGCAGGTTTTAAAAAAGCCGCCAGGATTAGTTGTGCGGCTTGTTTTTATGACCTAAGCGAACCCGAACAAATCCTTAGAGATATCCATGAGATTCTAGAAGACGACGGACTGTTTACGTTACAGTTGTCGTACACTCCAGCCAACATTATGCAAGTTGAGCTTGGTGTTATATGCCACGAGCATCTTTGCTACTACAACCTTACCTCCCTGAAATGGCTCACAGACCGGGTCGGTTTTATTATAAAAGACATTGAACTCAATAATGTGAATGGTGGGTCTATCCGCTTGTATCTGCAAAAAACAACTGCAGCCGATAATTACCTAACACCAGCCGATAGGGACATTTGCAAAATTCGAGTCGATTCGCTTTTAGAATGGGAAGAACGACATGGTTTTAATACGCCAAAAGCTTACATTGACTTCTATGAACAAATCTTGAAGTTAAAGAGACAAACAGTAAACTTTATTAAACAAGAAAAAAAGAAGGGGAAATCAATTTGGGGATACGCTGCCAGTACCAAAGGAAATACACTGCTTCAAATGTTTGGCCTTGATCACACGCTTATCGATGGTATTGCCGAGAAACAAGAAGTGAAGTGGGGACGACGGACGATTGGTACCGATATTCCTATCTTCCCAGAAGTTGAAATGCGTAAAAAGAATCCAGATTATCTACTAATCTTACCTTGGTTCTTCAGACAGACCTTTATCGAACGCGAAAAGGAATATCTGCAAAAAGGCGGTACCATGATTTTCCCAGCTCCTGAATTCTCTCTACATTCACTCGAACAACCCACTACCAAAACGAAGAAATAACTCCTGTAATTCTAATTGCTGAGAGAGTGCTGCCGGGTTGATTACTTCACAGATTGTTTTTTATCTGAAAAGCGAAGTCGAGGTACAAGAACTAGGTTTATGAAGATGGTGTTCTTGGAGATCTTAGATTGACCATGCTGGCGACCGGTTAGAGTAATTGGGACCTGCGCAAAGTCTTTGGCATTTTTTAGGGCTTTATACTTAAGCTCAATGAAAAAACCATAACCAGCGGAGCTCAGAGTGCTCATATCAATCTTCTTGAGCAAATCTGTACTGAATAAGTTTAAGCCGTTAGTGTAGTCCGTGATAGTGCTACCCAAAAAAGAACGCGTATAGATGTTACCGCCTTTACTGAGTAGCCTGCGGTGTAGTCCCCAACCAACTATCTTACCACCTTTCATATAACGTGAAGCAGCTACAAAATCGCTACCTTTTTGGGCTTCTTGAACGAGGTCTTTTATGTATTTGGGATTATGCTGTAAATCAGCGTCAATTTGAATAATATAATCAAAATCTTGTTTTAAGATCTCACTAATACCGTAAATATAAGCCTTGCCAATACCTTCTTTTGCCGCACGGTGAAGAATGCTAACCCGTAAGTTTTTTGCCGTTAATTTTTTGCCTGTTTCTTGCGCAACACGAGCGGTGCCGTCTGGGGAGTTATCATCGATAACGAAGAGGGTGAACGATATATTCGGAAACTCTCGACAGGCTTTTTCAATTCCTGCAATTAAGGTTTTTATATTTTTTACTTCTTGATAGGTCGGTGTAGCAATGGCTATTTTTTTCATGATGCTTTATCCAAAACAGTCCCCCCAGGTTTATTTAGCATTTATTCATGTACAATAGTAACAATAAATCGAGATAAACGGTAAGGTATTTAATAAGTAAGACTCATGATAAATATATGTAAAAAACTATGGGACAAAAGAATAATACGTTTTTTGATAATTGGTAGCTTTAACTTTATTTTAGATGTGGGCATTCTTAATGTTCTAAGCCTGGTTTTTGGCCTGCCAACACTAATTGCTAATACGGTATCGGTCACAACAGCCATTACCGTTTCATACTTCTTAAATCACCGCATTGTTTTTAGACACCCACAGAAGTATTCGCTAAAAGGCTACGCTAAATTCTTTGCGGTCACTGGTTTTAGTGCCATTGTTATCCAAGACGTTATCATTGATGTGATTGCTCCACGGGTAGTCAAAATTCGCACTGGCCAGACGGTCAAAATACTTAGCCACTCTGTTCCTGCCCACACAGTTGAACTAAATGGGGCAAAGATTGTTGCGGTAGCAGTTGGCTTAGTTTGGAACTTCTTACTTTATAAGTACATAGTCTTCCGTCACGACGACGACGCTGAAGGTATCGAAGGACTTCTTGTCGCCTAAAATTGGTTAAAAGTTCCAGAACTCCAACTAGCTTGACCACTACCTGTGTAAATAACCAAGTTACCATCCTGTTGTATGACCAACTTGGAAGAGCCCTTACCGAAGGTAGGAGTATTCCAAAGCGCGTGGTTATTGGTATCGTATAGCACTAAGTTACCATCGGTTTGCATGGATAAGTAAGAAGCGGATTGGCCAAGTGTGCCAGACGACCACAGAACGCGGTTAGTGGAATAAAGCACTAGGTTGCCGTCAGTTTGAAGCGCTAGGCGGTAGCGCCTGTCGGCCGTTTGCAGCTCTTGGCCGGCGTACATGACTGCAATGCCGTTAGTAATACTACTTAGGTTTGTGTCGACGTAACTTAGATGGTCTGGCGTGTGTAAAGTCCCAGTTGACCAGATTACGGAGTTATTGGTATCGTACATTACCAGATTACCGTCAGTTTGCATGACAATATGAGCCCCAGAATGTCCGAAAGTAGAAGTTGACCAGTTTGAACCATTAGCAAAATACAATACTAAGTTACCATCGGTTTGCATAATGAGCTGAGTAGGGGTTCTACCAAAAGTTCCAGAACTCCAAATTGGTGCAAAGTCACTATAAAGAACCAAGTTTCCGTCCGGTTGTAGTTTTAGTATTGATTGCCCATCTGGTGAAAATATATACTTATTGGGAAGAAGGATAGTACCAGAAGCAAGCCCCGTATTTGAGGTGTACGTAGCCGTCGAGGCCGCCACTACGTTAATCGTGAAAGTTACATCTGGGCTACCACTCAACCAAGTAACGCCGTCCGCTACTAGGTTAAATGACTCTGTATAACTACCAACTGTTTGTGGGGCAGTTAAGGTAAACACAAACGTGGCGTTTTCACCGGGGGCTACAGAACTTTCAAGCATTTGTGCCGGTCTTACGTTGTTCAACCAAGACGCATCGTAGAAGGTGCTTGATCGATCCATTGGGCTAGAGGTGCCTAAGTGCAAAAAGGATTGGTTCCACGTCTGATAACCTACATTCCGAGCTACTATGGTTGCGTAGACCTTGCCCCCCGGGGCGACCGTAGTAGCGCCGGAAAATGTCTGCGTTCGGCTTGAGTTCACGTAAATCGCCTGATTTTCATAGGCCCAAGCGTATGGTGTCGACACTTGCGTTGCGCCAAACCATAGCTGGAAATAGTATACGAAATTATAGCTGCCAGAATACCCAGTTATATTATAAGGCCCCACATATGGCGTATAACAATCTAATGAGGCCGTAGCCGCATTAGCTAAAGTAACTGTTTCTGGTGTTCCTCCTGGGTCGGCAAAGCTAACAGTATTACCAGGGTACAAGCCAGCACTGTACAGGCTACTGGCATTCTTGCAGGGATAATTAGCGCCAGGAGACCAAGCGAGCCATGTAGCGTGTTTAGCAGCGCCTTCATAGTTATAGCGTAGTATCCAAGTGCCGTTATCGACTTGCGTAAAGAAGCCAACATAACCACTACAGGAGTTATAGCCCATGGCACAGTTAATCTGAGAAGCGGATGGCGAAGGATCTGTCACGAGAGACTGTTCCTTCTCTAGGGTGGCTAGAATTGTTCTTGGGTTGATCCCATAAGCTTGTGCGGCGTCATAGATTATTTGGGCAGCCGATATATTTTGACCGCAGTGGCCGTAATAAGGCGCAATAGTGCTGTCGCAGGCCTCGTTATCAATCAATCCCGCTAGCCCACTTCCTGTACTGGACAAAAAAGCTTGGATTTGCCCTGCGCTCATAGTGCTACTATCAGTAAAGGTCGGGTTATCTATAAGGTTACTTGGGTTATAGTTCGGCGAAAAGGCGTGGGCTACTCCGGTCGGAATCAGTAGATTAACCGTAATAGCCAGGCAAAAGCAAAAAACAACCATGTATTTTGGTCTGTGCCATTTTGCTAAAGTGTTTTTAAGGTTGGAAGTTAACATCTATCTCTATTATATCCTCTTCCGCACCGTTTGCGGGATTAGGGTGATAGATCTCTAGTTTCCCATTACTAGAATGGGGGGTAAATTGTAATGTACCGGAGAACTTACCGTTTACGACATTTAAGTTACCCTGAGCAATTAAACCGACAGAATTGTCAGTCAGAATAAATTGCACACTGTTAACTTTTGCTAATCCACTCAAAGTATCGCCAGAGTGCACGATTGTGTTCGGTGAAGGTTGCTGCAATGTAAGGTTGCCCGAATCAGAAACAACCCATAGTGCGGATGGAGGCAGACTGCCACTGGTTTGCCCATTCTTATCTAAGACTCCACCGCCGGCGGTAGTACCATTATTAGTCGTGACTTGATGTTGTATGGGTATTGAAGTCGTACCCTTAGCTACGGGTTGGCTGCCTCTGTCGGCGGCTAGATTTAGATTTTTCTTATGATAATGCTTATATGTTAAGAAGATCAGACATAAGACCAGGCCAATAATGAGTAGGCCAAGAACTTCCTTCTTGCTGGAAGATTTACGCTTTATAGACATTTTTATTTTCTAGCCTTTACGCAGATATGTTCCCACAGTACGCTAAGAATTACAAGGGTCAATAACAATGGACTCAGTGACTCATGAGAGTCATTCTCCACGGAGTTGGGTTGACTGGGATGACGACCTTGTTTACTTTTCCCGATTGAAATTGACTGATACCTTGACTATATTGGTGCGTATAGTCAGTGAACCCCTTATCGATGAAAAAGACCTGGTAGTGCCAAGAGGTTAGTAGCCCAAAACCCATAAAGACCACTAGAAAAATATAACGGGACTGAGGTTTAAAAGCGATATAAGCTGTTTTAACATAGATCAGAGTAACCGCTAAGACACCGTATACAAAGTAGCGGCTACCTCCTCGGACTACAGCCATAATCTTTAAGGCGTCAATTGGTAACTTGACACTTAGGGTAGGGCTTTTAACAGATGCAAATGTCATTGCTGCTAAAAAGAACAGGAGGTACCAGACTTGCTTATTACTTTTTCTTAGAACGGCATAGGTGGCTGTTAACATGGCGATAACGGTTAAGGAAACAACAAATACAGGGTAATAGTGCAGTGAGTAGTCCAGTACGGGGATATCTATGCGAGCAAATCTGATGGCTGGGATAATCATTTGGTTGTAAAGCTCAAGTAATGTCCATTTTGAAAAAAGCGACAAGAATGTTACTGGCGACCGATTAACATGGGAAACAATGTAGCAGATAACTTGGGCTACTGAGGCAACCGCTGAAGTAATTAAAAAGTACCACTCGCTGCGTTTGTACTTAAAGCGTTCAACTAAGGCTATGGGCAGGTAAAACCAGGCAAAGGGTAGTGTAAAACAGGATAAAAAGAAAATAACTTTTTCAGCCACTACGCCCAACCGGTTTTTTGGCTGTTTAGCAATAAGGATTAAAGTACCGACTATGCCCATTAAGAATATGGAATTAGAGAAGTTAAAGAACAGCTCATTAATATTAGCTACCAAACAAAGTGCAGCCACCATAAACAGGCGTTCATAATTATTTGCAAATATCTTAGTTCTTGATGAAAGCAAGTAATAGGTGAGGAGTATAAATAATAGCCAAGCAGTCATTACAAAAATAAATGGTGCGAACTGTAGGGGTAGGCGGGCCACGATGTAACCAAATAGCCGTTCTGGAAAGTGAAAGAAACCATTCACCGGCTGAAAGAGTGCGGTAACGTTTTTATTATGCCCTTCGGCCAACCAAAGGACTCCGTCCTCTGCGAACAGCTGCGGTTTAAATAGATAACCATGGGCCCGAACGAGGTATGCTACGGCAGTCACAGTGGTCAAGGCAGCTGTTTGCCACGAGGATAAAGGGTACTTTAAACTTTTAACAACTGCCTGTTTTGTCAATTTCATAAAACAACTATATCAATCGCACAGTCGGAATACAAAGAGAGGCCCATACACCACTAAACTAAAGTGGCATAATTTTTACTTCAATTTCTTTAGACGTATCAGTGATAATAAATTTCTTGTTGGGTTCTGCTACTCGATCGTTTGAGAATAATCTTTTGCCATTGACCAACCAATAACTACTTGGATTAACGTTAAGAGTAATTGGCCCAGGCCCGATTCTTTTTAATGAAATATCGTTAGGCGACCAATAGGTGACTTGAGCGTTGGAGGAGGTAAGTTTACAGCCTACGTTTATACCACAGGCACCAGCTTTGGGCTGGCCAAAGATCGCTCGATTAATAATCGGCTCATAAGCATTAATTTCTCCATAATTTGATATGGTTGATTGGTACATATCAGAACCCATGATTTTCCCATCTGTATAGCTACTAAGTTGCGCAAAGCTCTCATATTGTTGAAAGCCAGTGTTGTTAGTCACCGCTGATGGTTGAGGGTAGGGGAAGGTCCCACGGAGCGGCTGGGTAATAGTGAGTTCGATAGCAGCAATCGCTAGTAGGATACAGCTTATTTTACGCATTTCTTTAAACTGCCCTATGGTTAACAGTACAAAAAAGATAGCCCAACCAAACCAACGGCTTGGTACTTGCATTGCCTCGAGGACTGGCAAATGGCGGAGCAGACCGTAAGGGCTCAAACCGCTAAATGGACCGAGACCAATTATGAAACAAAGCAGGGCTGCTAGTAGAAAAGCTACTCCAAGGTTTATTCTTTTCTTCGAGTAGGCCTTAAGCGACATTCTAAATGAAGCAATAATGAAAAGTATCATTGCCGTTAAGCCAATATAGGCTGTTATTTCAAACCACCCGAGCTGCCCCACCGTAGCCTGGAAGGGCTTCTGGAATGGATACAAAAAAGCTCGGCTGGCAACTTTTAGAGTTGTAACTTGCTGAATTAAGCCCGATCCTGGGACTGCAAATTCAGATACATATTTATCGGCAAAATAAAGTTTAGGAAGGGCCACCACTAAAGCAATACCTAGGGCGGTCAAAGTTCGTAGTATAAAACTTTTCTTATCTTTAGCCAGGAATAGTTGGATGATCAACCAAAAACCTAGAATAAGCATAGCCTGCACGGTCATATAGTGGAGGTTAGAGTTTATAAAGAAACCAATAAACAAGCCGAAAATAATAGCCCATCGCCATCCATCCTCTAGCTTAAGGGCTAAGAAAAATAGCCAAGGGCTTAATAGATAAAGCAAAAAGGTATAGTGTCCTACATAAAAGTGAAATGTTACGAATGTAGAAAAAATCCAAAGGTATGATAATAGCAGCCGATTTAATTTTGGAGTTTTTAAAGCTTTTAGTAGCCAGTACATTCCCCAGAATCCAGCAACGAAATATGCAACTGCAGCTAATTTCATACCCCATATAGTGCCAAAAACTAAAATAAATGGAGTCTCAATACTCAATAGCCCAAGTTGAGGATTAGCAAATAAAGGCACCCCACCGTACATCCAGGGATTCCACCAAGGGAATTGGTGATGTGCTAGTATGACTTGCCGCAGAGCCTCGTGATAAGCAAAAAATATATCCCAGTCTACCCGACCAACACGATTATGGCTCATGATGATTGGAGCTAGAATCAAAATTATGATTAAACTAACATTTTCAATAAAGAATAGTTTACGCACAATAGAATTACTCTTAGCTTTTGCAACGATTTTCGATAGCTGTTTCATTATTAGCCTGTAGAGACGCATTGATAGCAAATTTCGGGACTGCCAAAATAATTATTAGTGCGATCCCTCAATTTCATAAGTCAACTATACCAACCGCGCGAGCTTTTACAAACCTCAATATACTCATACAATCCTGTGCAATTGCAGTATAATGGTCACTTAGATGGCGACAAAAAAAGGGAAAAACGTAAAAAAGGGCAAGCCGTTGGCGCAGTCTCCAGCGCCTAAACCTACTCGCTTGTACCGAGCGGTAAAATATGCCGGACTACCTATTTTGATATATTTTGTTGCTTTTTGCTTTTTTACCTGGCCCTGGATTACTCACTTTAATACACGCTTTTTCACTGATTCAGGCGATGGTCTGCAGAATGTCTGGAATATGTGGTGGATCAATAAGTCCGTTACCCAACTTCATACCTCGCCCTGGTTTACGACATACCTACAAGCACCTTTCGGTGTTACCCTGGTTGGGCAAACACTTAACCCCATCAATGGCTTTGTTGGAATTATCCTGCAACATTTTATGAGTCTCGTTCAAGCCTTTAATACGATGATCGTATTCTCATTTGTATTCGCTGGTCTAACGGCGTTTTGGCTGAGCCACTATTTCACCAAGCGATACTTACCGAGCTTAATCGGCGGATTTATTTTTACTTTTTCGAGCTATCACTTCGCCCATGCTATTGGCCACATGCAACTTGTGTCAATTGAATTCATACCCTTATTTATCTTGTGCTGGTGGAAATTCGTCAAGAAGCCAAGTTACCTGCTTGCTGCTGGGGCATCTGTAAGTCTATTTCTTGTGCTCTTTTGTGATTATTACTACTTCCTATACTGTTTACTAGCAGCCGCCGGGATTGTCGTTTATCTATGGGTTAAAAAAGAGATCCCTTCACTAAAAGACCGGTCAACCTATTTGCCGTTAGCTCTCTTTGCCGGTCTATCGCTCATTATTATTGCTCCGTTACCGGTCGCTCTGCTGCGAGCTAATTCAAGAGACATGTTAACTGGTTCGCACCCCGCCCGATTGCTCAGCACAGACGCCTTAACACCATTTATCGATGGTGGATTCTGGCGTTTTCACAGCCTCACCAATGCGTACTGGAAGCATATTCACGCCTTTGTGGCAGAGAGTAGCATTTACCTCGGACTATCGGTTATTTGTGTGCTTATCTATGCGCTTATTAAACGAAAATTTCTCCATAGGGACATTGGTTTCTGGCTGATACTCATAATTACCTTCGGCATCTTTAGTTTAGGGCCTCGCTTGATGGTGTTTGGTTATTCGATTAACCACGCTCCGTTGCCATACGTTATCTTAGAAAAAGTAGTACCAGGTCTCAAATTATCTGGCGTTCCCATTCGTATGATGGTTATGGTAACGCTTGGTTCGGCAATTGTCGCCGCAATGGTCCTATCTAAGATTAATCTCAGCAAGAGAGGTGGCCAAGTTCTCTTAGCTGTCTTTTCTATCATTCTCGTTGTTGAAATGTTCCCGTCTACACTACCACTTACATCACCAACTGAACCTGCCTATACCAGTGCCCTACGTGCGCTGCCTTCAACCGGAGCAGTACTGGATGATGCTGCGACCACACAGTCATACCAGCTCTATCATCAGATTGCTTTTGATAAGCCGATGGTTCTTGGTTATATTTCGCGGACACCTGAGAGTATCGTAAATAAGGATGCTGCGCTTGTCCAAACGATCAGCTCTGGCGACTACAAACTTTTATGTTCTGCCTACAAGCTACGCTATATTACTACCCCAGCAAACACGCCGTTACATACGACGTTCCCAATTGTTTACCATGATGGGCAAGCTATAATTTACGATCTAAAAAATTCGCCGAAATGTTAAAGCATTACTCACCAGAAGTAGTCTATTTAGATTTACGGACTGTCACGTTAAAGTAAACGATTTCCCAAATTGCCTTTAGACCATCACGAATGCCAATTTTCTTACCTTCTTCTTTACTACGGCCGTAGTAGGATATGCCAATTTCGTAGACGGCAGCGTTGCTTTTGGCAATGCGTGCAGTAATTTCCGGTTCAAAACCAAAACGCTTCGCTTTGAGGTCTTTGGCTAAGCGTCTCGCCAAATCACCCTTCATCATCTTGTAGCACGTTTCCATATCGGTTAGGTTAAGGCCGGTTAGAATATTAGACAAGAAGGTCAAGAACTTATTAGCTACTTGATTACGGAAGTAAATAATCCGGTGTGGCTCACCACCGATAAAACGGGAACCGTAGACGACATCGGCATGACCGCGCTCAATCGGGTAGATGAGCCGCTTATATTCCAGAGGGTCATATTCAAGATCTGCGTCTTGGATAATAACTACATCTCCAGTACTTTTTTGAATACCCTTTTTAAGGGCTGCACCTTTGCCTTGGTTGGTTGGTTGAAAAAAGAGCTGGATTACGCTATGTTTTATTGCCAACTTTTTAAGCATGTCCCGAGTACCATCTTTGGACCCATCATCCACAATTAAGATTTCTTTTTTGGTTGTGCCTAGGTCTACCGCTAAAACTTCATCGAGTATTTTCTCAATAGTATCTTTTTCGTTATAACAAGGTATGACAATTGATAACTTCTTGGTTTTTGCCATGACTCTCCCGTACGTTAGGTTATTGAAAATATGCTAACATGTCGTGAGTGTAATTGTATATACAGGGGGCCATATGTCCACATCAAATCGAAGCGTGCGTAAAAGATGAATATAGCTGTTATCGGAACGGGCTATGTCGGTCTCGTAACAGGTACTTGTTTTGCGGAAGTTGGCAACTCGGTCACCTGTATCGACATTGACACAGCTAAAGTCGCCAAAATGAAGAATGGCCAGATCCCAATTTATGAGCCTGATCTCGAAACTATCTTTACCCGCAATATAAAAGAAGGCCGCCTGCACTTTACAAGCGATATGAAAGCAGGTTTGGCCGGGGCGGCCATTATCTTTCTGGCGCTACCCACGCCACCGCAGTCGGACGGTTCAGCTGACCTATCCTATATTTTAGGAGTGGCTGAACAAATTGGTCCACTACTCAGTGACTACACAGTTATTGTCGGGAAAAGTACGGTACCAGTTGGTACGGCTGAGAAGGTCAAGGCCCGGATTGCCAAAAAAACTAACGTCGACTTTGATGTTATCTCTAATCCCGAATTTTTACGTGAGGGCTTTGCCGTTAGTGACTTTATGCGACCAGATCGGGTGGTTGTCGGTTGTAGTTCACCGCGTTCCCAAAAAATTATAGAGAAACTATATGCGCCATTTCTGCGACAAGGTAACCCATTGCTGATTATGGACGAACGGTCGGCTGAAATGACTAAGTACGTAGCCAATTCATTTCTAGCCATGAAGATATCTTTCATGAATGAAATAGCTAACCTATCGGAACTGGTCGGTGCTGACATAACCGCCGTTCGTTTGGGCATTGGCTCAGATGACCGTATCGGTAAACGGTTTTTATTCCCCGGGATCGGCTATGGTGGAAGTTGTTTCCCAAAGGATGTTAAGGCACTTCTGCATATCGCCAAAGACCATGACTATAAGCTAGAAATCCTCGCGGCCGTTAATGATGTCAACTCAGCTCAAAAAGAGCGACTCATGCTCAAGATCAATCGGTTCTATAAAAAGCAGTTAAAGGGTAAACGCTTTGCCCTTTGGGGGTTAGCCTTTAAGCCGGACACGGATGATATTCGTGAAGCCCCGGCACTTACACTGATTAATCAATTGACAGCAGCTGGCGCCGAAGTCGTAGCCTATGATCCTGAGGCCATGTCAAACGTTCAGGCGTTACATGGCGGTAACAAACAACTCATTTTCAGTGAAGAAGCCTACGCTGGCCTGACGGGCGCAGACGCACTCATTATTGCCACTGAGTGGGCCGAGTTTCGTAACCCTGATTTTGCACGGATTAAAAAACTACTTAAAACACCGACTATTTTTGATGGCCGTAACCTGTATGATTTAGAGGATATGGAGCGAGAGGGCTTCCACTACGAAAGTATCGGTAGAAAAATCGTACTATGAGTAAACCAATTATTGTCATTACCGGAGGAGCTGGTTTCTTGGGCTCACATCTCTGCGACGCCTATCTAGCGAAGGGCTACCAGGTGGTGGCTATTGATAATCTCTCAACCGGCTTTACGCGTAATCTCGATCATCTTATGGATCATCCCGATTTTAGCTTTATCAAGCATGATATCTGCCAGCCCCTGCCACCTACTTTTAAACCTGCATCAATTGCTTTTGTGGCTAATCTAGCCTCGCCGGCTAGTCCACCCCACTATCAGCGTTTAGCGCTGGAGACCTTGGCCGCTGGTTCTGATGGGACCCGCAATATGCTGGAGTTAGCCAAAAAATATGGGGCCCGCTTTTTCCAAGCCTCAACCAGTGAAGTCTATGGCGATCCCGACATCCATCCACAGCCAGAAAGCTACAAGGGTAGTGTTAACTGTTATGGTCCGCGGAGTATGTATGATGAATCGAAGCGTTTTTCCGAATCGCTGATTTACAACTATCGGCATACATACCGCGTCTCGACTACGATTGCTCGCTTTTTCAATACCTATGGCCCTCGAATGGATCCAAATGATGGCCGGGTGGTCTCGAACTTTATTGTGCAGTCATTGCGCGGTGAACCACTGACCATTCATGGCGATGGCAAACAAACCAGAAGTTTTTGTTATGTTGATGATCTTATCAGAGGGATTATAAAACTTATAGCGTCTAGTGAAGAGGGTCCAATTAATCTTGGTAACCCGAGTGAATTTACGATGCTTGAGCTTGCTCAACAGGTGCAGAAATTGACCGGTGGACACAGCAAGCTTGTCCATAAACCACTACCGGGTGACGACCCCTTGCAGCGTAAACCGGATATTAGCCAGGCAAAAGCTAAACTTGGCTGGCAACCAACCATCGGACTCGATGAAGGGCTTAAGAAAACTATCAGCTACTTTAAGCAGCTGATTGAGACAGAAGATTGAGTAGGTACTGACCATACCCTGACTTCTGAAGAGGCTCCGCTAGTTTTCGCAATTGGTCGCCGTTGATAAAGCCTTGTCCGTACGCAACCTCTTCAATGCAGCCAATTTTAAAGCCTTGACGCTCTTCAATAACTTGTACGAATTGAGATGCTTTTGTCATAGAGTCTACCGTGCCCGTATCAAGCCAGGCGGTTCCACGATCAAGCAAGCATACTTTAAGCTTGCCCGCTTGCAAGTACGCATCGAGGACTGAGGTAATTTCAATCTCTCCACGTTCACTGGGTTGAACTTGCTTCGCGATTTCAACAACCGTATTATCACAAAAATAGAGACCCGCATTGGCGTAGTTAGATTTAGGATGTTCGGGTTTTTCTTCAATCGATAGTACCTTCATCTCCTGGTCGAATTCATACACACCGTAGCGCTTCGGATCAGTTACCTGAGCCGCAAATCCAACCGCCCCATCAATTGTTGCGTATTGCTTCAGTTGCTGATCCATTTGGCTACCATAGAAGATATTGTCGCCCAGGATCATAGCAACCTTATCGCTACCAATAAAATCGGCGCCAACGATAAATGCATCTGCAAGACCACGGGGCTGCTCCTGTGCTTTATAACTGAACTGACAACCAATTTGTTGGCCATCACCAAGTAACTGCTCAAATCGGGGCAGGTCATGAGCGGTTGAGATAATTAAGATTTCGCGTATGCCGGCGGATAAAAGGGTGCTGAGCGGATAGTAGATCATTGGCTTGTCATATATGGGCATGAGTTGCTTACTGATCGCAAGTGTTAGTGGATAGAGCCGAGTGCCCGATCCACCAGCTAAAATAATACCTTTCATTATGCTGCAAGCTCCTTCTTTATATACTCACGTAAATCATCTTGCCAATCTCTGGGCACAAAGCCGCTAGTTTTAAGTTTGCTTAAATCAAGGCTACTTTGCAAGGGGCGGGGAGCAACATCCGTTTTATCAGCATAGTACTGCGCGGTCGTTATCCCAGTTACTGTGTTGTTCATCTGCGCGGCCTGAAAAACTTCTTTAGCTACGTCAGCCCAACTAACTTCTTTACCTTCGCCGCTGACATTGTAGGTGCCGTAAGCTGCCTGGGTAGATAAAAGATGATCGATTGCCTCAACTAGTACGCTCGTAAAAGTAAGTCGGCCAATTTGATCATCTACAACGCTTGGGTTAATCCCTTTTTTACCAAGTTCGAGCATAGTTCGAACAAAGTTATTGCCTTCGCCGATTACCCAAGAAGTGCGTAGGATATAGTGGCTTGGTAGACCAGCAACGATAAGATCGCCAGCCGCCTTACTGGCACCATATACCGACAAGGGGCTAAATAATTCTTCTTCGGTGTGTGGCGTTTTTGTACCATCAAAAACATAGTCTGTTGAAACGTGCACAAGCGTCAGGTCATGTTGACGAGCGACTTCACCTAGGTAGGTTGTCGCTTGAGCATTCACCGACCAAGAGGTAACACGACCCTCAACCGTCTCAGCACCGTCAACATTCGTATAGGCAGCAGCATTAACAATCACTTTGGTGCCCGACCAATCATAGCCAAATACCGAGGCTCGATTTGTTATATCAAGCTCGTTAATGTCTGCTTTCTGTGCACTTGGATACTTGGCTTGAAGAGCCTTGCCAAGTTGTCCATTGGCTCCAATGATGCATAGTTGCGCGTCATTCATGATTCTGTTACCGCAATCGCATCTTTCAAGTGAGGATGGTTACGATCTCGATCATTGATAATCGCTTCCTCTAGTGGAATTGGCCAACTCACAGCTATGTCAGGATCGGCAAGGTTTACAAAGCTATATTTTTCGTAATTTTGAGCACTCCAGAAATCGTTTACGCTATACAAGTAGTAGGTATCGGGCTCGAGTGTTTGAAAAGCATTGGCGACGCCACGCGGCAAAAAAACTGCACGCGTTGGCGTAATTTCTGTTGTTGCAATCTTCCCAAAAGTTGGACCTTTGCGTAGATCAACGTAGGCTGCGAATACCTTTCCGCTGATGATCGTAATATATTTATCCCAGGGCTCAGCGTGGAAGCCTCGTGTAACGCCCTTTTGCTTATTGTATGACAGACTGTTTTGGACGACAGTAAAGCTATCGGGCATGCCGGCAGCTACTAATTTGGCTTTTTGATACTTCTCTTGAAAATATCCTCGTTCATCACCAACATAGTTAACGTCAAAGAACAGTAAGCCGGGGATATCAGTTGTAGTCGCGCTATACTCAGTGGTTGGTAACAAGGCCATTTTATCTACCCAACTCTTTATACTTTTGTTCAACCGCGTCTTTAGCCGGTTGCCACCAGGCTTTATTCTCTTCATACCAAGCAATCGTCGCCGCAAGCCCTGCTTTGAAATCGGTGTAGGTTGGCTTCCAGCCAAGTTCACTTTGGATTTTATGTGCATCAATGGCGTAACGTAAATCGTGACCAGGGCGATCATTGACTTCCTCATAATCGTCGGCTGGTTTACCCATGAGCTCTAAAATAAGTTCCAGCACTTCCTTATTGGTTTTCTCACCATTTGTGCCTACCAAATATGTCTCGCCTAGCTTGCCCTTTTCCAAGATAGCCAAAATAGCCGAAGAATGGTCCTGGGCGTGTATCCAGTCACGGATATTAGCACCCTGTGCGTACAGCTTTGGTTTTTGCCCACTTAAGATATTAGTAATTTGACGGGGGATAAACTTTTCAACGTGCTGGTAGGGGCCGTAATTGTTAGAACAATTTGAGATGGTTGCTTGTATGCCAAAACTGCGTATCCAGGCACGTACAAGGTGATCTGAGCCTGCTTTGGTTGCGGAATAGGGACTAGACGGATTGTACGCTGAATTTTCATTAAATTTAGGATCGCCGACATGTAGATCTCCGTAGACCTCGTCTGTTGAAATATGATGCAGCCGCTTTTGGTGTTTACGAACAGCTTCTAAAATTTGATAGGTACCAACCACGTTGGTTTGTACGAATGGCCACGGCGAATGTACTGAGTTATCAACATGCGACTCTGCCGCAAAATGTACAACCGCATCACTGGCTGCTACTGCAGCATCGATTGCTGATGCATCACAGATATCGCCCTTAATAAAACTATAGCGGGTCGAATCGAGCCCATCCAGGTTATGAATGTTGCCAGCGTATGTTAGTAGATCTAGCACTTGGATATGCCAATCCGGTCGCTCATGCAAAACATAATGAACAAAGTTTGAACCAATAAAACCGGCACCGCCTGTGACGAGTACTTTCATCTTTCATAGTATAGCTTAGGAAGTAGCTCTGCGAGAAACGGATTCGCTAATAGTTTCTTCATACGCTGCCACATTTGTTATTATCAGTACAATGATTGCTGTAATTATTGCGGGTGGCTCAGGCACCCGTTTGTGGCCGCTGTCGACGCCAGATTATCCAAAACACCTCCTGTGCTTAATTGGTGAACGCTCACTGATGCAATACTCATACGACCGGGCCCGTATTATCGGTGAAACAGTCTATGTACTTCCAGAGATTGGCCATGCTGGGCACGTCAGAAAACAGCTCCCAGATTTATCAAAAGATTCGATCATCGTTGAACCTGAACGCCGAGGCACAGCGAACGGTATTATTCTGGCGCTTGATTACATCAAACGAATGGGTCACCCGACGGATGAACCGATTGCTTTTTTGTGGGCAGATCAATATGTCCGCGATACAGCTGGTTTTGCTCATTCCTTCGAAAGTGCCGAAGCCGCATCAAAGCGAACAAATCGGATCGTACTCGTCGGTATCGAACCAGATTATCCCGCAACCGGCTTTGGCTATATCCAAAAGGATGGGCTATTTGACGAAAAAGACTTTATATTTAACGTCGACTCTTTTAAAGAAAAGCCGACTTATGAGCTCGCGCAACAATACGTTAAGAGTGGTCAATATCTCTGGAACAGCGGCTATTTGGTAGGCTCACTGCAAACCTTTGAAGAAACAATCAAACAATATGCCCCTTCGTTATACAAAAACTACCAACAGCTCCAATCGGCCAAGACAGATGAACAAAGAACGAAAGTCTACCTGAGCTTTAGCCCGCAAGCGATTGATTATGCCCTAACTGAAAAAGTTAAAAACCTTCTTGTCGTGCCAGCCAACTTCGATTGGCTTGATCTTGGCTCTTACGGCGACTTACATAAAGCCTCGGAGAGTGATGAAAAAGGCAACCATGTGCTTGGCAAACGCATCGAGATGGACAGTGTTGAGCAATCTTTTATCCAAAATCACGAAGACAAACCGGTGGCAGTGATTGGGCTGGACAATGTGGTGGTGGTGAACACGAAGGATGGTTTACTAGTTGCTCGTAAAGATATGGCTCAACAAGTCGGTGAGCTCAGCAAGCGATTTGAGCGTAAAGACTAATAGGCGTCAGTCACTTAGCAATGAGTGACGTCACTTGAGCGACGAGCTTATCAAGTTCGTCCTTAGATTTTGCCTCAGCATTCAGACGAAGAAGTGGCTCAGTATTACTCGGCCGGACATTAAACCAGCTGTCACGAAGATTCACCGTTAAGCCGTCAAGCCAATCCTGCTTTGTGTTTGGGAAAGCTGCTGCAATTATTTTCATCATTTCATCCTTGTCGGCAACTTCAAAGTTGGTCTCGGCAATTTGCTGATACGTTTTAAATTCGGCAGCAAGTTCAGATAATTTTTGGCCGCTGTTACCAAGGACATACAAAGTAATGACCGCCGAGATAAGTCCAGAATCGGCCATATAGTTATCCTTAAAGTAAAAGTGATAACTGTGCTCGCCGGCAAAGACAGCCTGGTGCGTGCGCATGTCGTTTTTAATGATTGAATGGCCCACCTTAGTTCGCACTGCTTTGCCACCAAATTTCTCAATTGCCTCAATCGCTGCTCGGCCACAAATGGCGTTCACTAAAATAGTGGCTCCGGGATTTTTTTGTAGGAAGTATTTCGCCAAAATTGCAGTCATTACCGTTCCTGATAGTGCCTCGCCAGTCTCGTCGATTAATACCGCCCTATCACCATCACCATCAAAAGCTATGCCAGCATCGGCCCCAATGGCTTTGACTTTTGCAATAACATCGACAAGGTTCTTTGGTTCAATTGGACTGGCTGGATGGTTGGGGAAAGTACCGTCGAGTTCAAAATACATTTCAGTGACGTCAAAAGGTACGTGCGGTTCAAGTTCTGCAAAAATTTTACCAGCCATTCCGTTACCGGCGTCAACCGCAAGCTTGAGCGGCTGGAGTTTCGCTACATCAACAAAACTAAGCACGTGACTAATCCAGTCTTCGACGATGTCCTTCGGTGCTACTGTGCCAGTATGAGGGGCGGCTTGCCAGTTAGTAGCAAAGGCTGAGTCACGAATTTGTGCAAGGCCGGTATCAAGTCCAACACCGTTAGCTCCCTCTCGACAGAACTTTATACCATTATATTCACCGGGGTTATGGCTGGCCGTGACCATTACACCACCGGCCATTTTATAAAAACCAACAGCAAAGTAAATCATATCAGTAGTGACCTCACCGATATCCCACACCTCTCGCCCCTGCTCAGTGAGGCCTGTGATGATGGCCTGGGCTAGTTCAGCCGAATCTGGTCGCATATCGCGCCCGACGGCGATCGGACCTTTTTCTGGTAACCATGTCGCAAAGGCTCGGCCGATTTTCTCAACAATCGGCACCGTTAATTCGCTACCAACTTTTCCACGAACGTCATAGGCTTTGAAAATATCAGTGGGTTTACTCATGGCTATTCTCCCTCAGGCTTTGATTAATTGTATTTTGAACACGCTCATTAAACACGCTGATTGAATACTGCTGGGCAGTCTCCTTGATAATACCAGCATCGAAATCTTGGACCATAGAATCGGTCAGTGCCTCTGTTAATGCACCCACTGTTGGTTCAGCAAAAAACTCACCTGTCTTACCAGGAATAATATAGTCCAAAGCACCGCCGGCTTGGAAGGCAATAACCGGTGTTCCAGCGGCTAGCGCTTCAACAGCGACAATGCCGAAGTCATCAGTACCGGGGAATATAAATGCACGTGCTGCTTGAAACTGTTTTGGCATAGCTACGTCACTCACATTAGTCTCAAAGCTAATCGTTGGACCCGCTAATTTAACCAGACGTTCGTGATCAGGACCATTGCCTATAACGGTTAAAGGTAGCTGGAGAGCTGTGAAGGCGGCTATGGCTAGATCAATTCGCTTGTACGGTGTCTGCCGACCAGCTGTTACAAAATGATCACGCGTCATATTTGTCTTGGGCATAAAACGCTCAATAGCAACCGGTGGATGGATAATCACACTGTCGCGACCATAGTACTTTTTGATGTTGGCTTGGGTGAAGCTTGAGTTCGCGATCATAACGTCTGGTCGCCGGGCAGCTCGACGATCCCACAGCCTCATAGGCCGAACGAGCAAGCCAAGTCCCAAGCGTGCCACCCAGTTAAACGGCCCAAAGCCAGGCTGCTTCATATATTCATCGTAGCGAAACCAGTAGTAGTGAGTGGGCGAGTGGCAGTAGTTTATGTGAATCGTTCCACTTGGTACGTGGACTGCTTTTGCCTCTGCACCACTTGATGATATGACGAGATCATAACCACGTAGCTTGAGCCGTGAGAAGCTCCAAGCCCGCAGGACAGGTAAAAATTTTTTGAGTGACGATGGCAGTTTCTGTAGCCACGTCGTTCTGACATCCGCGTCCTTAAACCAGTCAATCTTCTGGGGATCATACTGCGACGTATATATGGGGGCGTCAGGGAAGAGCTGGTGCAATGCCAAGACGACGCGTTCGGCACCACCGATGCCGGTAAGCCAGTCACAAACAATAGCTACCTTTAGTTCACCTGATTGTTTCACGCTAGCTGCCCTGCAAAATTACACGTATGGTTTTTACCAAAATGACGAGGTCAAGCCAAAAGCTCCAGTTTTGGACATAGAACATATCAAGCTGACGACGCTCATCAAAACTAATATGTTTGCGTCCAGACACTTGGGCAAGCCCCGTTATGCCCGATTTAACACTCAATATTGCGTGCCTTTTTTCATAGACACCTATTTCTTCAGGCACCAGCGCGCGTGGGCCGACGAGACTCAGCTCACCCGATAGCACATTAAAGAGCTGTGGTATTTCATCCAAACTGGTTGCCCGTAAAAAGCGACCAACCGCGCTGACCCGCGGGTCGCCGGGAATTTGATCACCCCCATCCCGGTAGCGCTTAATAAGTTCAGGCTTACCCATTTTGGTAAAAGCTTCCTCAGGAGATAAACCGTTATAGGCTGCTTTATGGGTTCGGAACTTAAAGACCCGAAACTTGTGGTTAAAGCGTGTCAATCTCGTTTGGCGGAAGAAGACGTCACCACCAGTCAGTAGCAGCACAAGACTAATCAGTAAAATCAGCGGCGAGACAATGATAATTAATACAAGACTTGCTAGTAGGTCAAATACTCGCTTTACGACGCGTCCCCAACCAAGTAAAGCCGTTTGATGAACGGCAATGACAGGAATAGCCGAGCGGAATAGTTCGACATCGATGTTACCGACAAACAGCTCAGTGTTGCCGGGGATAAAGCGATAGGCGATATGGTTGGCTTGGGCAAAGCTGAGTACCGCATCATTTTGTTCCGCTGCTGCATAGAGCTCAGTTTGTACGATGCTATGAATCTCGTCAGGTCCAACCGCCGAAATTGCTGCGTCGAAATTGGAAAAGACACGTAAATGAGCATAACGATCTACTTTGTGCCTATTGCCAACAACTCCAACAATACGGTAGCCAGTTATATTTGATTGCTGCAGTGAATCAATTAGCTCACTTGCGACTTGCGTGTTACCAATGATGAGCAAATTGGTGATACCAAAACCGTAGCGAAAAAGTTCACTGCGTACCAGACGGATGAGATTACGGAATATGACCAAAAACACGAAGCCGAGAATGAAGCCATATATCGGTACAAGTTTAGCCGGAAAAATTGGCTTGACTGCTACAAAGTTCCAAAACACGACGAAGAGCAGACCGATAAAGGAACCAATAAATAAACGACCAATCTCAATAAAGCGCTTCTCATAGATCGATTCGTTGTATAGCCCCAGCATGGCAAAAATCAAAATCCAAAAGGGTAGCAGAACCAAAAAAACACCGAGATAGGTATGGGCGTGTACCTGATTGGCGATTGGCCGAGAATCGATACTAACCCTTAAGATATAGGCTCCGACAAAGGCCGCCACAAGCGCAAGAAAATCACCAACAACCAGCAGCAAATTATATAGCAGCGAGGCGTTATTTTTCATCTATACTAAATTGTAGCATTATGACTAAGAACAAACTGATCATAGCCTGCAGCTGGTTGATCGCGACTATTTTAATACTACTACCGTTTCACGCTGTTTTTACGACCTTTCTGGCCAGCCATTTTCATCATTTTGATCTGTTTCGCATCTGGAAAGAGCTACTTATCGTTCCGCTTGGTCTCGGTGCTCTGATTGTGTTTAGTGATGATCAAAAAACTAAGCGGTGGCTTATGGAAAGTGGGCTTTATATCCTGCTGAGCTTCTATGTTGGTCTGTTTGCCATTGCCGGATTCGTTGCAGTAGCCCGACATCATGTGAACGCCAACGCCCTTATCTATGGTCTTATGGTTGATCTACGTATTCCAATTTTCTTTGCCATATGTTTGGTAATCTCTGTTCACAGCAGCTGGCTCAGGCGTCATTGGCGTCGGTGGCTACTCATATCTGCCAGCCTCGTTATTGGGTTTGGTTTGTTGCAACACTTTGTCTTACCGGCCAACATACTGACACATATTGGCTATGGACCCTCTACAATTCCCGCGTATCAAACGGTTGATCAGAAATCACAATATGTTCGTGTCCAATCTACGCTTAGAGGACCAAATCCCCTGGGCGCATATTTAGTTATACCTATTACAGCATTTGTTTTATTGGTGCTAAACGACAAAAAGCGGCGATGGTTGTGGGCTGGTTTGCTCCTTGCTGCCGTTGTAGTCTTGTTTTACTCGTACTCACGAAGTGCATGGCTGGGCACTGCACTCGCTGTTGGGCTGATCAGCTGGTGGCAGATAAAACACCGGATGGCCAAGAGGCTCCTCCTGCTAGCCGCCGGCCTTATCTTGATCATTGGCTTCCTTGCGACATTGTCCCTACGGCACAATAGTCAATTTGAAAATACGTTTTTTCACACTGATCAAACATCACACTCCCAAGATAGCTCTAATCAAGATAGAGCCAGCGCCCTTAAACATGGACTATCAGACATAATCCATGAACCGTGGGGAAGCGGTCCGGGCACAGCTGGACCTGCATCTACGCGCAATAACCATCCACCACGTATCGCCGAAAATTACTATCTACAACTCGGCCAGGAAGTGGGCATAGTTGGCATACTATTGTTTGTGGCTATTAACATATTGGTCGGCGTATCACTCTGGCAACTGCACGATGAGCTCAGTCAGATCCTTCTGGCGAGTCTGATCGGCCTTAGCCTCGTTAATATGTTATCTCACGCCTGGGCTGATGACACACTCGGACTACTGTGGTGGGGCCTGGCCGGCATCGCCCTGTCGTCTGTTATACTGAATAAGCATAAACCAAATACGAACAAACCACTGATCAAGCAAAATTCTAGCCATGGTAAAACTAAAAAAGCAGCAACAGCGTGAACTAACTCGCTTCGGCGAATACTTGTTCAGTGGGGGAGCCTATTTCTGGTCGGGCTACCTCATGTTCTTTATCTTTGATAAGGGTTTTCATACTGCGTTCTTTTGGTCTAAATCTGTCTCTACCCTATTTGGTTGGAGCGTTAATTATCTGCTCCAACGATTCTGGGTGTTTAATAACCCGCGCCTCAAAAAACACCGCACCCAAGTCACTGGCCGGTATATCACCATTACGCTGGTTGATTTTGTGCTCGACTACCTGATCGTCTATGGACTTAAGCGGGTCGGCATAACACCGTACCTCGGCCAGTTTATCTCAGCTGGCTTCTTCACGGGTTGGAACTATCTGTGGTATAAGCTCTGGGTCTTCCCTGAGAAATTCAAAGTGGCCCATGTTAAAGCAAAACTAACCCCAACTCGTGTCCTGGCGCACCGCGCTCATGGCCACAGTGCCTATCAAAAAGTGAGTTAAGATGCCAAAGCGCAAAGAATCAATTCGTCCAACTAAGAAACAGCGAGAACTGCTGACCTTCATCGAGGCTTTTATTACGGAACACGGCTATAGTCCGAGCTACCGTGAAATTATGCAGGGACAGGGATACAGCGCTGTCGCGACCGTAGCACTCCACGTCAATAGTCTGATCGCCCGCGGACATCTTCGGAAGCGTGACCGTTCTGCTCGATCACTGGAAGTTGTCAAAGAAATAACCGAACCGACGCCGCTGGCTACCAATCTGATAAAAGACAGTGAAGAAAAATGGTTAGTTGAAAAGGTCCAACAGTTCTTTACCTTAGCCGAACAGAGCGCGCAGCTGCCAAGCTATAAACTTGATGAGCTCTATGTTCTCATCGGTGCGCTGAAAGTTTTAGGTCTTGATGGAGCCGCCCAATCATTTATGCCCCGCCTGACAGCGCTTAAAAAACGTCAATAAAATTACTACAAGCTACACCAATCAACCGTGCTACCATTAGTACATTAACAACATGTGAAGCTGGAATCCCGTGAAAATCGGGAACTGTGCCGCAACGGTGATCTACGCGTATTGTAGAAAGTCCGATACAGCTGTTAAAGACTCCCGAGCAGGAGCGCAAAAAGACTAGTTTTTACGACCCCTGCCGGAAGCGCAGGGGTTTTATTGTGGGAGAGGTAATCACATTTCCAGGACCAGTTGAACGAGCTGAGCGCGCTCGACTGGTTGAGGTTACGAAAAATCGCTATCAAGAAGAGCTGGTCGATGTTTTCCATCTACTCGCCTATCGAGAAGCCGACGGGTCTTACCCTGAGCAAGTGCTGAATGATGTATTTACTAATACTGTTACGGACGGCTATGAGGCAGCTGTGCCCAATGGCGTAGCGCGTGTTGAACAAACGCACGAACAGGGTGATTACTTCTGGATGGGGCAGTCCTCAGTCCAGATTGCCGAGGGTGGCTACGGCTATCATAAACTGCCCTTCGCAGTGAAGCGCGTAGACGTAGAAGTGGCTGAAGCAATTGATGCGCGCGATAGGCTTGTACTAGGCATGGCCAAAGTAACTATCTCGCCACGAGCGAGCAGACTCGATGCGAGCGAGGAAGAAGCTAAATCCGAAAAACTCCACGATTGTGACCTTGTTCGCGTGCAATATTTGAGACAAAAAGCAGACGGTGAAGTAGTCAAGGTCATTGAGTCAATTCGCGTCTTTGACGTACCACTCGACGCCTGGACTAGGCTCCTTGCGGACGAGCATAATATGTTTGGTCGTCCTATCCCAATCGATGATCCAGAGTCAGCACTCAGTGTGCTGAATACACATGAACATACCTACGTGCCACTTGATCGAATTGCAGATGGGCCGGTCAGTGTTTTTAAGGCAGTATTACCTTACGTTATCGAACAAGGCCCACGTCAGCTCGTTGAACAGCAAATTGAGCGTTTTCAAGTAGACCAAGAAGCGCTGCGCAGAGATGTCGAACATATTGCGATGCAACGTCAGAAATTACTTGTCGAACTTGCAGATAGCCTAGCGGCTGAGACAGCAAGTGAATATGTGCAAACACTGCTTGAAGCGCACGAAGATCAGTTAGGAGGCCAGGGTTCAGTCTTAATAAAAGCTATGCGGCAAGAAGATGGACACATAAAGATGAACATCGAGATTGCCAAACTAGCCAGTAAGATTAACAAAAATCTCTTGTTCGCTCGAGCAGGTGTAGTGACAAAGAACGAGTCCATCGTGAATGAAATTGCTCCCAAACTTGTTGAGCAAATTCGCAACGAACACATCGTGTCTATGCATAATTTCAATCAAAACTTGCTCACATGGGAGCAGTTACATCAGTTTCAGCAGGCTAGTGACCGTCAGATAGCGGCTGCCAATGTAACGGTTGGAGGTGCTTGCAGTGCAATCGTAGGTGACCTTTTTGGGCAGGATAGGGCCGAAGAGCTTAAGGATGGTTTGTCCGATACATTCAAGAAAGAAGCGAATTATAAGTTCGATAAACTGATGCACTGTGTTGTCTGTCAGGCACCTCCGAAGAAGGGTGATACGAAGAAAATGTGCGGTCCATGTGGTATCTGTCTAGATTGCGATACGAAGATTAGGGCCAAAACTGCAAAAGCAGCATGAACAAGCTAGAAACGGCAACCACTAATTTACTGCCTCAGCCATTTGTTATACATGTATACCCATATCAAGCAGACCTCATCGACAACGTACAGTCCGAGCTAGAGGCTCGAGCAACCGCTGATCCAAATGGCTGTTTTGGCTATTTCCCTGGTGCGACCGAAATGACAGCAGTTGATAGTGACTTACCGGCCTCCCAGGCGCTAGCGGACGCCCTCGATAACTTGCACCAAGGACGAAGACTCTCTTTCAACTTCATACGTCTTGCCCTACGCGAGCAGGAGGCGCTCGCCCCGTTTCATCTTGATAGTGACATGGCCACTGGCCTGGGTGCGAACAATGCACGTATTGGCAAAAAAAAGGTGTGGCGAGCCCTGCTTAACTTGAGCAGTGACCTAGTGAGGCATGTTGCCTATATCAACGTAGATCCAAAGCCTCTCCCTCTTGTGCGGGTGGGGAATTATCTGCAGTGCCCACCAGAACATGTACCAAATAAAAATGTACGAACAGTCGCGATAGAGCCGAGACAGAGAACGCTAATCCATGGGAGCATGTTCTGCGTCAGCCACGTTTTACACGCTGGCCAAGACGGAGAAAGAGGCCATTTTATTGCCAGTTACGGTAGTGAGGAAACACGGTGATGCGGGTCGGTATTTTAAGTGGTTTATTTGACCCGATTCACGATGGTCATGTCCAACTTGCTCTGGCTGCCGCCAAAGCTGCTCAACTGGACACGGTGTATTTTTTGGTTGAAGGAAACCCGCGTCGTAAAAGTGGGGTCACGCATCAGGCTCACCGGATAGCGATGGTGAAGCGAGCTATTGCTAAACAACCGAAGCTTCAACTGCTTGAATTGCCTGATCGCCAGTTCTCGGTGGCAAGGACACTGCCGCGGCTTCAGCAAAAATTCAAAGACGACAGTCTCGTACTTATCGCTGGCTCCGACTGGCTGGAACATATGCCAAGCTGGCCACTTGTCCATCGCCTACTCGAGCAAACCAGTTTAGTGCTTGCTCGTCGTGGCAAAACCACCTCTAAAACTATTAAAGAAGGGCTAGCGGCATTGCCAACAAACCCTTCGGGACTATGGATAATCAGCAGCCCCAAGCCAAATTTATCGTCAAAGAAGATACGGACATCGCTTATGGCTGGTCGGCAGGCCAGAGGGCTAGATAAAGACGTAAGAAGCTATATTAAGCAGCATTGGCTCTATGTATTGCCGTCGTCTTCAGCTTCATCTTCATCATTATCGGGAAATTCAGACTCATAGCGGTTGTGTAGATAGGCCAAATGCTCTTGCCGGAATTTCTTAAAGACGCTTTTCTTAAGTCCGCTTTTACGGATGAGCTTACTTATCTTTTCACTACCAATAAAGTGCGGCATCATGACGTAGCTGGCACCGAGATCATACAATTCATCAGCTTCAGCCACCGTATCGGCGTGGCAAATGATCACCGCTGGTGAGTTCTTGTCGGCCAAATGCTTGACCAGAAACAGCGTCGTATCAAAATCGGTAATCGCCGACACAACTAGTTTGGCTTTTTCAAAGCCAATCTCATCTAGTAGCTCAACATCACTGGCATCGCCATACAGGTAATTGGCCTTTTGCTGTTCCAATAGGTCAACAACTTCTGGATCATAATCAACGACGACATAGCTGTGTTTTAAGTTTTGGAAAAGACGCAGGAATTCACCGCCACCTTTATGGTAGCCAAACAGAACCATGTCATAACGTTGTCGCTTATCATGCTCAGCATGCTGGTTTTTACGCCTCTCAAACATACTTAGATCGGTCGCGAATACCTCATACAGCTTATCGGCATAGATGATCATATAGGACGAAGCAGCAATGGTGATGAGGGCAATCATCGTGATAATACTGACTAGATCACCTGGCACCAGCCCGAGCTTACTACAAAAAATAACC